>Ga0326727_10000163_pt1 | contig 284593 bp, 244 predicted proteins | sample MB2enrmetagenome_FD_207643 | JGI IMG/M metagenome (GOLD analysis project Ga0326727, IMG submission 207643) | Lab enriched peat soil microbial communities from McLean, Ithaca, NY, United States - MB29MY | ecosystem: Environmental > Terrestrial > Soil > Wetlands > Peat | place: USA: New York... | reverse complement strand
GGCTAGACGCGAACCCTCCAAAGGCCCCCGGAAAGGAGCGGGATAGAAACTGGATCGCATGAATTCCAATTCGACGTCACAAAATTGCTCGAACCGAAACCTATATCGAGTTTTCACACGGACTCGCCAGCCGTGGGTCAACAAGCCCGCCCTCTCCCCTTCCCCTCTCCCGCCCGCGCGGGAGAGGGGCGCCGAAGGCGGGGTGAGGGCCGTCTACCCAGGGCTTGCGCCCTGGGCTAAGTTATTCCACCCCTACGGAGCTGCAAAATGCGTTACCCTCCAACGAAGATTTATTTAGCGAACTTCCAAGTTAGGGCACTAGCGGGCTGCTGAAAAAGGGAATCTGTCATCCTGAGTCGCGGTTCTTTCGGGACGAAGGATCTGCATTTGCCCTGGTTACTGAAAACCCATGCAGGTCCTTCGCTGCGCTCAGGATGACACACGAAGGGCTCAGGATGACAGCGCGGGGGCTCGGGATAGCAGTGCCGGGCTCAAGATGCCGTCCTCTATCTACTTTTCGAGTTCTGCGATGCTGTCGGAGGGGATTTGGAACGATGTCGAGCGCAGGACGGTGCGCGTGAAGGTTCGAGGTTTATCGCCGGGCTGATAGAAAACCCCGATGGCGTTGGCATGGGTCGCGAGGTAGGAGCGCGACTTCTCCACGCCCCCCACAAAGAAGACCTTCGTCAGCACCTCGCTTTCGGTTCCAGTCGGGACGGCGGCCACCGTCGAGAGCATGTTCTCGACCGGCCAGCCCGTATGCGGGTCCATGATATGGCAATAGGTCTTCCCGCCGATCTTGAAGAACTTCTCGTAGCTCCCGGAGGTTGAGAGCGCGAAATTCTGCAGGCGAAAGACATCGGCAGCTTTCCCCGACTCGAAAGGATCGCGCACCGTGACCTTCCATCCCCGCTCGCCAGGGGGAGATCCCAAGGCGTAGATACTGCTCGTTCCACTGGAGACCAAAGCAGCGGTCACGCCACTCGAACGCAAGATCTCGACGGCCTGATCCACGGCGTAGCCCTTGGCGATTCCGCCCAAGTCAATCTCCACGCCACTCACATCAAACCGCAGGGTACGGCGCGCGGGGTCCAGGTGCACGTGCTGATAGCCGACCTGCTTGAGAACTTGCGTGATTTCGGCCTGACTTGGCAACCGTCCCTGGCCGCGGAAGAAGCCCCAATGCTTCATGAGCGGCCCCACGGTGATGTCAAAGTCGCCCCCGGATTCCTGGCTGGCGCGGAGCGAGTATTGAATCAACCCGAACAGCTTCGGCTCCACGAGCACGTCGCGCTGCGCGGCCTCTCGGTTGATGACCGAGAGTTCGCTCCCCGGCTGGTAGTTACTCATCTGCGCGTCCAGCCGGTCGATCTCCTCGAAGACCTCGTTCGCAACCTCCGACAGGAATACCGCATCGCGCCCGTACGCGGCCACGGTGAAAACCGTTCCCATGGCTTCGTGTGAGGCCTCGTAGCGAACCGCGGCCTGGTCAGCGCGCGCCAAGCCGGCGCCCGCCGCCACCGCAACGAGAACGAGCCACTGCCTGCGTACCTTAAAATTAAGAATTGTCTTCCAGTTGATGCCCACGGCCGGGAAGGACATTGGTCGGGATTCCTAACGCACGGAGGGAAAACGGACACACGGGGTTTCCCGCTCGGGGGGAAACCCCGCGTCGGGTCGTCCGGCGCCAAATGCTCCGCTGACTAGGCCTTGCTTCCTTTCTTGATATCTTTCTGCGGCTGAGCGTTGGGCCAGTAAACCTTCTGCCCCGTCTCCACCGCGCGGTTTCCGTAAATGACCCCCTGGGCGTCGGCGACGCCGAGCGCGAGCGGGGCAATCACGGGCTTTCCATCCCGCACACTCACCATGAAATTGTACATCTCACTCCACCAGGGATCGTGAGGCTCTTGGTAAGTGTAAAGGCCTTTCGTGGCCAGCCAGCGCTTCGCGAACCGCGACTCACGGTCCATGAAACTGAGATCTCCGCTGGCGCCCGCCTCGGGGAAAATCGGAACCCCTTGCTGTGCGGGCTGGTTACTGACCGTCGCGCCCGCCCACCAGTTCTCCTTGGCGTTGGCCGGGGAGGAAACTTTCGCCACGGCTTCGTGGAAGTACATGCCCTTCCCCACCGTGATAATCAGCGTTCCCCGGTCACCCATGATCTGTTCGTCGTATTCAAAGTGGTTGTTGAAGAGGATGCCGGACCAGCACAACTTCTGCCCTCCCGGGTATTCGTAAATCGCTTCCACGTTGTCACAGACTTCCCGGCCATCGTTCCAGTAGTTGATCCCGCCCGTGGCCGTCACAGAAATGGGCTCGGCGCCGATCGCCCAGTTCGCGACATCGATCTGGTGGGAAGCCAGCTCCGCCATCAGCCCGCCGGAGTATTCCTTGTACATGCGCCAATTCAACAGCCGCTCGAACTTCGGGTCGGGTACCGGGCGCCGCCAGTTGCTGTTACGATGCCATTGGGCGCGCACGAACATGATCTTGCCCAGCGCCCCTTGTTGGATCATCTCCATGGCCATCTGGTACAGCAGGCTCGACCGCCGCTGCAATCCAACCTGCAGGACTTGCTTGGGGCGCTCGGTCGAGGCCTTGCGAAGCAGGTCACCCTCTTCTTCCTTGAAGTACATCGTCTTCTCGACAAAGACGTGCTTGCCGGCGCTCAGCGCGTCCAGCACCATCTGGGCATGCAGGTTCAGGGGGGTAGCGATCAACACCGCATCCATGTCCTTGCGTTCCAGCATCTTCCGGTAATCCTCGTAAGTTTCGGGATTCGAGCCAATCGTCTCGACTCCCTTCTTGAGGTTGGGCGGATAGATGTCGCACGTCGCAATACATCGTCCTTCCGGAATGGTCGCCAGGAACTTGAGCAGCGTGCAGCCCTCCGTGCCGGTCCCGATGATTCCATAGCGCACTGCATTGCTCGACTCCTGGGCGGAGAGAATCGCGGGGGAGCCAACAATCGGTAGTGTGCTTGCGGCCGCGACGGCGGCGGTTTTCAAAAACTCACGGCGAGTAACGTCTTGGTCTTTCTCCATCTTCGGAACTCCTTATGAAACCCGGACTCCCTCAACGGACCGGGATGGGATTTTCCACTAGCCTGGGCCACAATAAAAATGATAGCACTTAGCTCACCAAAGCATACTCACATCCATCGACGTAACTGCGTCTGAACCAAATTTGTGCGTTTCACACAGTGAAATTTGCAGTGAAACGCTCCTTGCCATACTACAATAGTTTTGTCGCCGTAGCATCTCGAATCTCCCTCCACTCGCTTCCTCTCCCAAGTACCTTCCCTTTACCTTCTTGCATCTAGGTTATACTGAACCAGGAGGAGACCTCGAAGATCTTGAAGATCCCGGACACCGTTTTGCGCATCCTTCTTTTCGCTGCCGCGCTTCTGCTCTATGCTTCCCAGTGCTTTCCGCAGACCTCTTCGGAGCCTCCCGACGATGTCGCCGCGCAGGCCTCAAAATTCGCCACCCTCTTGGGCGCCATTGAAGAGCATTACGTGGAGCCGGTCGACCCCGACCACGCGATCTTCGATGGCGGCATTCGCGGCATGCTTTCGGCGCTCGACCCCTTCTGCGCTTTCCTGGACCGCGATCAATTCGAGCTCTTAAAGCAGCAGGCGCGCGGTGAAGCGCTGGGTTTCGGCTCCATCCTCTACGTCTCGCCAGGCAAGGCGGTGATCCTGCAAACAACCGAGGGCTCACCTTCCGCACGCGCCGGCCTGGGCCCCGGTGACGATATTGTGGAGATCAACGGGCAGCGCGTTTCCCGCCTGGATTTCGAGTCGCTGATCGATCTCCTCAAGAACTCGCGCTCACATCCGGTGCGCCTGGGGGTAATTCATCCCGGCAGAGTGGTGGCGCAGGATTTTGACCTGAACCCCGCGGAGGTCGCTCTGCCTTCAGTCGACAAGGCTTTCCTCTGGTCACCCGGCGTCGCCTACCTGCATGTGAGTAGCTTCGAGGCAAAGACTCCGCAGGAAATTGCCGGCGCGCTCGACCGCCTGGACGCCCCGCGACTGAAAGGCCTGCTCCTCGACCTGCGCGACAACCATGGAGGCATGGTGGACGCTGCGGTTGGGGCCGCGAGCCTCTTCCTCCAGCCGGACGCCTTGGTTCTGACCACCTATGGCCGAGCCATGCCCGAAAAGGTTTATCGCACCTCGCCACCGTCCCATCGCTATGACCTCCCGATCGTAGTGCTCGTCAACAGCAACACGGCCAGCGCCGCGGAGGTGTTAGCCGCCGCGCTGCAAGAGCACGATCGTGCCCTCATCGCCGGTGAGCCCACGTATGGCAAGGGCGTGGTGCAGTCGGTTATGGAGTTGAGCGAGCAGACCGGCTTGGCGCTTACCGCCGGCCAATACTTTACTCCCAGCGGACGCTCCATCCAGCGGCCTCTCCCCGGCACGGGGCTCACCTTCGCTTCCCTTGACCAACCCGCCTTGCCGAAGGGAAAAACCGCGAAAGACGCGAGTCCCGGCGCGACCGCCGCGCGCGCCTTCCACACCGACGACGGCCGCCCCGTCACCTCCGGAGGCGGCATCACTCCGGATGTTGCCATCCCCGGGCTAACCCTCGACCCCTGGCTCACGTTCCTGAACCAGCGCGGCTACCTGACGGGCTTCGCCGAGGAGTACTTGAGCACTCACGGCGAAGTAGCGGAGTCCTTTGAGCCGCCCCCCGATATGCTCGCGGACTTCCGAGCCGGCTTGGAGCGCAACCACGTCCGGGTGCCGGAAGAGTACTGGTCAGTTGATCAGGACTATCTGAAACTGCGCCTCAAAGTTGAGCTGACCAACCTGGTCTTCGGCTTGACGCGCGGCGATGAACTCGAGACCAAGGGCGACCCGCAAGCCCAGCAGGCCGCCAGCCTCTTTCCGCGCATTGCGCAGCTCCTTAAACGTCACTAGCCCTTCCCAGTGCGGCTCTCTGAAGTGTCATACCTGCGCAGGCGGGAAGGTGGATTCACGTTTGAAGTGCAACACTTGTGCCAGCATAAGCGAAGACCTCATTGGGGATCAAGAAGCGGAGGCATTTGCGAGGAGTGTTGTTGTAGCGTTGGACGCAGACGTCGAGTTCCTGAGGGGGCAAGGTAGCGAGGTCGGTTTTACGGGGGAGGTGGCGGCGCATGCGGCCGATGGCGTTTTCGATGCCGCCTTTCTGCCCAGGTTTGTGGGGATCGCAGAAGAAGGTGGGGAGGCCGAGGCGGCGGGTGAGTTGGCAGTGTCCCGCGAACTCGGTGCCGTTATCGAAAGTGATGGATTGGCGCCAGGAGGGCGGGAGAGGTTCGAGCAGGTGGAGGAGGCTGGCGAGCACGGGCAAGGCAGCTTTGTTCGGCTGGCGGGTGAGGCGCAGATGACGGGAGGAGCGTTCGTAAAGGGACCGGACGGCCTGGCCGTATTTGCGGAAGAGCATGAGGTCGGCTTCCCAGTGGCCGGGGCGGGAGCGGTCGTTGGCCTCCGAGGGACGATCGTGAATGGGCACGCGGCGGGAGAGGAAGTGCACCGAACTTCCTCCGCGTCGGCCGCGTCGTCCCCGGCGGGACTTGCGGCGCGGCAGGAGGTGGTGCCAGTAATCCTTTTGGGCAGAGCGGTGGTCGATAAAGCGGTAAATCGACTCGTGCGAGATCCGCGGTTGGCCGAGGCCGCCTGAAAGCAAGTCTGGAAGCCACTTGGGCAGCGCTGAGCTATAACCTCACCAGGTGGTTCGCCTTGCGGCGACGACCCACCCTCACCGACGCCGCTCTGGCGCCGGCGTAAGTGCAGAGCGCCAAAGCGCTAAATGATGATGAGGAAGAAATCATGCTGCCCTCGGCGCCCACCGGGGCAACCTCATCCCCAGCCGGGATTACCCGCACCACAAGTGAAATCATCGTATATCCCGACTTATCCCTACCCCGCAATTCTCAAAACACATTTCTTCACACGTTCCAGGACGTCTATTTCGATAACGCGGAGGCGAAATCGGCGCTACGGCCAATCGCTCTTGACCATGACGCGATTCGACTGTAGTCGCTTTCTTAGCACCATTGCCGCGGTTATCGCGACGATCACCCCGGTGGCAATCGCTAGCGGCCACCCGGGATGTTGCCCTAGATGCCGCAGATCGAAGCGGCTGCCATAGTGCGAGGCAGTTGCGGCTATGGCTCCGTAACGCAGTGCTCGGCCCAAGGCCACGACAAAGATGAACGTCCGGAGAGGATAGTCCAGCACGCCTGCTATAGCGAAAAACGCGCTCGTAGGGAAGGGCAAAGGTATCACGGTAGAAACGACCAGAGCGCCCGTGCCCCACCGCTCGGAGTACTCCATCAGTCTGGCAACCTTGCGCTTTCCAAACTTGCGATTGAGATAGTCCAAACCGGCCTTACGCGCCATTCGGAAGGTCAGGAAGGCGCCGACGACCGAGCCTGCCGTGGCGACTCCAGCATAGTAGTACCACGGTGCGCGGTGCCGCGCAGCGAGGATGGCGGTGAGAATGTCCAGGCCGCCAAAGGTTGGGATTGGCGTGCTGGCCACAATGGCGAGAAGGAACAGCCCGAATCCGCCTAAGTGCGACACGAGTGCCGCGGCCCCTTGCGGGGGTCGTGCTGCCGGCGGAGCGAAGTCCCTAAGTGTTTCGAGAAGCCGCACAGTTACCCGGCCTTACGATACCACGTTTTCAGTGGCTACCGCAGTCGGCAGCAACAAGACACGAGAACTCCACCAACCAGCAGAGGATATAGGATTGAGTGCTTGTGGGGCTGGATCGGATGGCCCGAGGCGGACCTCTCGAAGCAGCGAACGGGCTCAGAATGACAGCGACGGCCTCAATTTCCGGGGGTGCCGCGTTGCTGCAGAATGTATTGGCCGACGTTTTCGACGGTGTCAACCCAGATGCCCTGGGCGGGGTCCTTGAGGTATATGCAGAGCGCCGCCAGAGCCGTAGCGTCCGTCACTTGATAGGATTGAGTGCTTGTGGGGCTGGATCGGATGGCCCGAAACGGACCTCTCGAAGCAGCGAACGGGCTCAGAATGACAGCGACGGCCTCAATTTCCGGGGGTGCCGCGTTGCTGCAGAATGTATTGGCCGACGTTTTCGACGGTGTCAACCCAGATGCCCTGGGCGGGGTCCTTGAGGTATATGCAGAGCGCCGCCAGAGCCGTAGCGTCCGTCACTTGAAATGCCTTCTCACCAATTTCATGCCCAACAAAAATGACCCACCCGCCCAGCTCGGCTGCCTGGGAAACACGTTTCACCATCTGGATATAATCCATATCATCGAATACGGTGCCGCTGGCCTGGGCCAAGTCGCAAAACGCCGGGTCATTGAAATACTCATCGTAATAGCCACGCCCCACTACGAACTTTTCCGCGATGAGCGGCACATAGCTCTTCACTTGGCGGCCCCTCCCCACGAACTTCTGCCCGCAGGGGTAAGCGAAGGTCACCATTCGCACCCCGAGGAGGCGCTGGATATCCGCATTGGCCTCGTCGAGCTGCCGGGACATCTGCTCCAGGGTGTAATTCTCCAGCGCGTTTTGGAAGGACCACGGGAAATTGCCCGAGCAAGGGTGGGACACGCTGTGGTTGGCAATCTCATGGCCGCTGGCCACCGCCCGCTTCCAGCCCTCCAAGCGCTCCTCGACCCCACCGGGGTTAACAAAGAAGGTGGCCTTGACACCACTCGAGTCGAGCACGGCCAAGCCCCTGTCAATTTGGCTCAAGCGGGCGTCGTCGAATGACAGGCTCACGGCCACGCGCTTCCCCGCCGGCCAATGAAAAGCCTTCTTGCCTTCCTGGGGAAGGGGATGGGTGAAAGATTGTTGCCATGCCGCCGTCCCGAAAAGGCAACACAAGGCGGTGACGCAGATCCGTGCATGTCGAGATTTCATGTGTTCATACCTCCAAAGGATTGGGGCCGAACCTGCCGGTGGCGGTCGAGCCAGTAGGCCCAGGCCACAAAGACCCAGAGCCCGAGGCCGGCCAGGGCAATGGCTTTCACGCCGGGCGGCGGCGGGCCGAAGAGGTTTGCCAAGTACATCAGCACCAGCAACGCGATGAAAGACCAGAACGCGTAAATGCCTGCGCGGTCGCGCGGCCGTGTCGTACTCCCGTAAACCACCGCGCCGAGCGCGAAAATTGCACCCTCCACCAGGAGGGTTCCGGCCCGCGAATTCCAAAGGCCGAGGCCGACAGAGATCGAGCCGCCGGGATAAAGTGGCAGGTCGGGGCGGTGCGTGAGCGCGTCAAGCAGCCAGTGGCTCATCAACACGAACCACAGGCAGAGCGCTCCGCGAGAATCACATTTAACCATTTTATAAATGCCGGCGAAAAGGCTAGCCCAGCCGAAGTCGGCGAGCAGGCTATGAGAGAGAGGGTAGGAGATGAAATCCAGGGGTGTGACGGCCGTGATACCCGGCGCGATGGCCACCCGTTCGAGGCCCAGCAGAAGGAAGACCGGCCAGAGCAGATCCGCAAACTGCGCCGTCATTACCAGAGTGCCGAGCGAGGTGCGAGGCGCTACCCTTTTGGCAGCCAGCGCGACGCCGAAGTGCCCGATGAACATCCGGACTCTATCCTGACGGCGGGATCCACTTCGCTTGCGAAGGAGGATTCCCGCCAGAAACTAGCTTGCAGCGAGATCCGCGCAGCGCGCCCCACGGCGCGGGCATGAATCAGACCTGAAACTCGCGCTTGAGCTTCTCGGACTTCTCCGCCACCGAACGCGCCAGCCGTTCTCTGTGCTCGACCAGTTTCTGCGCGATGCCAGCGTCCGAAGTGGCGATGATTTGGGCGGCAAAGATGGCGGCGTTGATCGCGCCGGGCTTGCCGATGGCCGTGCAAGCCACGGGCACGCCGGCGGGCATCTGCACGGTGGCGAGCAGCGCGTCGAACCCCGCGAGCGGAGTGGTGGCCATGGGCACACCGACGACGGGCAGGGTGGTCTCTGAGGCAAGCACGCCCGCCAAATGGGCCGCTCCGCCGGCGCCGACGATAATCACCTTAAGGCCGCGCTGAATCGCCGTGCGCCCGTACTCCGAGGTGCGCCCGGGCGAGCGGTGCGCAGAGGTAATCTCAAGTTCAAAGGGGATCCCAAACTCCTTCAGCGTTTGCGCGGCCGCGGTCATGACGGGCAGGTCAGTGTCACTGCCCATGACAATACCAACCAAGGGCTTCTCAGGCACCTTTTTTCCCTCCCTTGCGAATCGAAGTAGGATGGCCCGGGTGTGAACTCGGCACTACTTGCGTGCAGAAAAGCGCTCCCCTTTAGAAGCTCGCGACCGCTTGCGCGCAGTGGCATTCGGCAGCCGACGCAGCGCCTTCGCGCCGATGTCTTTCCGGTACTGCATGCCTTCGAACTGAAGTTTGCTGACCCCCGCGTAGGCACGCTGGATGGCGGAGGGCAGATCCTCCGCAATCGCCGTTACTCCCAACACCCGCCCACCCGCGGTGAGCAACTGATGATCCTCCACACGCGTTCCGGCATGGAAGACCTTGACGCCCCCCAAGGCCTCGGCCGCGTCGTACCCGGTGACGACCTTGCCGACCTCGGGTTTCCCCGGGTAACCCCGAGATGCCAGCACCACGCACACGGCGGGATTAGGGGTCCAGTGCACATCCACCGCCGCTAGTTGCCCCTGGCGCTGCGCCATGAGCAGGTCCACCAGATCAGAGCGCAGCCGCATCAGAATCGGCTGAGTCTCCGGGTCGCCCATGCGGACGTTGTATTCCAGCAACATCGGACCCGTCTGCGTCAGCATGAGCCCGAAATACAGGAAACCCCTATACGGGGCGCCTTCCATCTCCATACCCGCCAGGGTGGGCGCGACGATAGACCGGAGAATTTCATCGTGCAACGGCTCGCTGAGAATCGCATCATCACTGTAGGCGCCCATGCCGCCGGTGTTGGGCCCGAGGTCTCCGTCCAATAGCGCTTTGTGGTCCTGGGTGGGCACGAGAGGCAGAATGCCGCGACCATCGGTCAAAACAATAAAGGACAATTCCTCGCCCGCCAGGCAGTCTTCGATGACCACGCGCTCGCCGGCCGCCCCCAGGGCCTTCCGGCGCATGAAGTCGTCGACAGCCTGTTCGGCTTCCTCGCCGGTGCGGGCGACAACCACACCTTTGCCCGCCGCCAGCCCGTCGGCCTTGACGACTACTGGAAGCGGGAAGAGCGCCAGGGCTTTGATGGCAGCATCGAAATCCTCAGCCACCGTAAATCGCGCCGTCGGAATGCCATGGCGCTGCATGAACTCCTTCGCAAAGACCTTGCTCCCCTCCAGGCGGGCGGCGGCTTTGCTGGGCCCAATGATCGCCAGCCCCTCTTTCTCGAACTCATCCACGACTCCGGCCACCAGGGGCGCTTCCGGCCCGGCTACGGTGAGGTCCGCGTGCAGTTGCTTCGCCGCTTCCAGGATTGCCTTCGGCTGCGCAAGGTCCACTGACACGCACTCCGCCTCCTGCGCAATGCCGGCGTTGCCGGGGGCACAATACAACTCCTCCGTACGCTGGCTTTCATGCAGCTTCCAGGCAAAAGCGTGTTCGCGACCACCGGAACCGAGCACCAGAATCTTCATAGGATGGCGTACACTATTCGCAATAGCCCGAGTTTGTCAATCGGTTAGATGCGGGGAGCCAGTTCATCGGTTCTTCGGGGCGACCCCTGGCTTTGCCTGCCACTTCCCACCTCGGTTGGAAGTCCACACCGAGTTCGAGGAAATGGAAAACACTATCCAGAAATATCCGCTGGCCACCATTGTCTTCCCGCACTTCGGCGCCACGAATTCGACCACATCTTCAAACGCATCGATGCCGTTGCCGCCCATCCCCACACCTATCTCGATACCTCGGGCTACGGCCACGACCGCGTCGGGATGCTCGACCACGCCGCCAAGAGGATCGACGAAGACCGCGTGCTCTTCGGCTCCGACTTCTCCGTCAACTGTCCCGCCACCGTGATCGCGCGGGTCAAGAATGCGTATATCACCGAAGGGCAGAAACGGAAAATCCTGGCGGGCAATCTGCAAGCATTATTGAAAAGGGTCCAGGCATAGAACATCAGAGAAGCTTGGAAAGCCGATTGGGGGCGGGGTATAATCTTCTTATGAGCACCGAAGTCATCCCCAAGCTGAACTTCGAGCAGTTCCGCCAGCTTCCCAGCGACGGGAAGCGCTACGAGCTAGTGCGTGGAGAGGTGCATGTGACTCCAGCTCCGGCAACGCGACATCAAGCCATCCTCCAAAACCTCTCGGGAAACCTGTGGTCCCACGTTATCAAGAACCATCTCGGCGAGGTATGGACCGCACCCCTGGATGTGCGTCTGGGCGAAGATACGGCATTGCAGCCTGACCTGATTTTCATCTCGAACGCGAGCGCCGGAATCATTCAAGAAAACTGGATTGCAGGCGCCCCTGACTTAATCGTCGAGGTTTTGTCGCCTTCCACCAGAGCATATGACCGGGCCACCAAGCTGCCCATCTATGCCGATGCAGGTGTGCCCGAAGTTTGGCTCATGGACTCGCAAGCCAAGACTGTGGAAGTTTTGAAGCTCCGAGGGAAAAAGTATTTTGTGGAGGCCACGCACGCGGGCGACCAAGTCCTCACTTCTAACCTCTTTCCTGGCTGGAAACTGCCACTCCATGACCTCTTCGATTTTCGCGGACGGTTCTAGACTTACCTACGGTTGATTTGGCCAGCGAATCTGAGTTCATAACATCAACCACATCGCGAGCGGGGATGCACTAGGCGCCGAGCCTTGCTAGAATAGTCTCTTGCCTGCTGGTCGGGGTTCCCAGTTATGGTTTCGGGTTTTACGGAAAAATACGATGTGGTCGTTGTCGGCGCGGGGCATGCCGGTTGCGAGGCGGCGATGGCGGCGGCGCGGATGGGCCTGCGGACCGCGCTTTACACGATCAATCTTGACCTCATCGCGCAGATGTCCTGCAATCCCGCTGTGGGAGGAATCGCCAAGGGGCACCTGGTGCGCGAAATTGACGCCCTGGGTGGCGTCATGGGAGAGGTCATCGATGCGGTAGGTATACAGTTCCGCTTGCTCAACACCAGCCGCGGGCCCGCCGTGTGGTCTCCACGCGCGCAGGCTGACAAGAAACTCTATCGCGCCAGGATGCGCCAGGTGCTCGAATCCGAGCCGAATCTGCGCATCAAGCAGGCGGAGGTCGTGGATTTCTTGCTCGAAGATTCTGTGGGGGTGGTTCGCGAACCGCCGTTACGCCGGGTGGTTGGCATTCGCCTACGCGACGGACGATCCGTGGAGGCGGGAGCGGTCATCGTCACCACCGGGACGTTCTTGAACGGGCTGATCCATTGCGGCGAGAACCAGTATGCTGCCGGCCGCTCGGGCGAACCGCCTTCCGTGCTGCTGGGCGAAGCGCTGCGCTGTTTGGGCTTCGAAGTGGGCAGGCTCAAGACCGGCACGCCGCCGCGGCTCGACGCGCGCACGATTGACTTCTCGAAGTTTCAAGAGCAAGCCGGCGACCCCGTTCCCACTCCTTTCAGTTTCCGCACCCGGGCGATTACGCAGCCGCAGAGGGTCTGCTGGATCGCACACACGAATGCGGAAACGCACCGCATCATCCGCGAGAACGTGCACCGCGCCCCGCTCTATTCGGGGCAAATCAAGGGCATCGGGCCGCGCTATTGCCCCTCCATTGAAGACAAGATCGTAAAGTTTCCCGACAAGCCGCAGCATCAGCTTTTCCTCGAACCGGAGGGTCTGGACACGAACGAGATTTACGTCAACGGCATGTCCACCTCCATGCCCATCGATGTGCAGATGGCCATGGTGAAGTCAATTGCTGGCCTGGAAGGCGCCGACATGATCCGCCCCGGTTACGCCATCGAGTACGACATGGTGCAGCCGACGGAACTCTACCCCTGGCTCGAAACCAAGAAGGTACAAAACCTGTTTCTCGCCGGGCAGATCAACGGAACCACCGGCTACGAAGAAGCGGGTTGCCAGGGCCTGATGGCGGGCATCAATGCGGGGCTGCGCCTACAGGCCAAAGAGCCGCTGACCATCGGCCGCACGCAGGGGTATGTGGGAATTCTGATCGACGATCTGGTCTCGAAGGGCGTGGACGAGCCTTACCGCATGTTCACCTCGCGCGCCGAGTTCCGCCTGCACCTGCGCATCGACAACGCCGACGAGCGCCTGACCCCGTTGGGATACCAGGTGGGCACCATCAAGCAGAAAGACTACGAGGCGTTTCTGGAAAAAAGACAACGCACTTGTGCCGCCACGAAATTCCTGCTGGAGACGCGCCTCGACCCCGACTCGCGTGTGGGCCGCGAGGTCTATCGAAAGCTGGGCCTTATAGAGGGCGACCGTTTCACCGCACCCTCACCCATGACCGGCGCGCAATTGCTCAAGCGGTCGGAGGTGAGCATCGATGATTTGATGGCATGGGTCAGCGGGAGTCTCGAAACAGCCCTTAGAGATAACAGCCCTCGCCCCCTGGCGGGAGAGGGTGTCCCGCAGGACGGGACAGACGAGGGAGCCAGCCACGGCGCTTTGCTATCCCGCGAAGAAGCGCGTCGCGTGGAGACGGACTTCAAATACGAGGGCTACTTGCAGCAGCAGGAAAAAATGATGGAGCGGATGAAGCGCTCAGAAGCGCGGCGCATTCCGGATTGGTTCGACTACCGCAAGGTCTCCGGCCTCTCGCGCGAGGTAGTTGAGAAGCTCACCCGAGTGCGGCCAATCACCCTGGGCCAGGCCTCGCGCATTCCCGGCATCACCCCTGCCGCCGTCTCCCTCGTCAACTGCTACATCGAAATCTTCCAGCGCCGGGCGGCGGAAGAGGCACGGGCGTGAGGTTGTGGTCAATTTGATGTAGAGGCGGCTTTGCGCTCCCATTTGGCAAGGTAAACTCGCCGCTACAACATTAAATGACCTACTACCGGCGTGCGTGAGAATCGCCTCTCTGACGGGATATACTGAAGGCTAAGTACGGCAGAGAGGTTCGGAGTCGAGTCTATGACGAAGCTGCCCGAAAAGGCATTCACAGAGGCGTCGAAGCTTTCGCAGCAGGATCAGGATTCACTCGCCCGCTGCACAGCAGCTCCGTCATGCCGCGGGTGCCGACAGTAATGGGAGAGATAATTATTTCTCTTGACAACACCTTCGGGGTTTGCTAGGCTAAGCGAGTGAGAGCGCGGGGCGACAGGGTGCTGGCGCGAAGGTAATCAGCCGCAGCCCTTCGGGCATCATGGTAGCGAAGTTCCTCTTTTTTCGCAAATTGCTAAGGGACCAATTGTCCGATAAAAACAAAGCTGAGAACACGGTGAAAATAAAGGGCGTAGAACTGGGTGGCCAGGAAACGAAGCTGAGAGGTTATTGAAAACAAGAAAGTTGCCAAAATAGCAAAGAAAAGGCGAAACGCCAAATAGTCAGTTCATCATAACGTCCCCTTTAAGAATCCAATACAAAGCAAGTAGGCCCGCCGGGTGGCCCTGCCAAGACATCCTGAACGTCTGGTAGCTGTGCTGCGCCGCCCCGTTCTGCGGACTTGGTCCTCCCCGCGGGACCTCAACCCTCTTCGGAGCCCGCTTGCCACTGCTCGTATGCCTGCTGCATTTCGGGTTCAGGGTCGATGCCGAGGGCGTCGGCGACGCGGTTGATATAGTTGAAGTAGGCGATCACTTCCACGGCGTCGAGGAGATCGCGGTCGCTCAGCCCGTGCTCGCGCAGCGGCTCCAGGTGGTGGTGCAGAAGCGCCTGCGGGGTACGCGTCACCATCTCTGCGAATTGGCACAAGGCTTTCTGGCGTGGCGTGAGTTGGGCACGTCGGTAGTCGTGCTTCACGTGCTCCGCCAATCTCGCATCGTTCGATTCGGCACGGAGATCCTCTCCGTGAGCTTCGATTCAATAGAAGCAGTGATTGGCCCAGGAAACCACGGTGGCCAGCATTTCCCTCTCGGCGCGCGAGAGACCGGAAGGGCCAAACATCGTAGTGCGATACATCTGCATGGAAGCCTGCAGCGCAGCCGGATTCAGGCTCTGCACCTTGAGGATGTTGAAGACTTTTCCGGCGCGCTCGGTGGCGGCGTCGTATTCCTGCTTCAGCTCCCCCGTCGCTTCCGGGGGCTCGACGACTTTGATCCAAGCCATGGGACTATCCTCGCAGAATCTTGTGGCCGTCGGCCACTCGCGGTTCGTCGCCCGGTGCGATGGCAGTTACGGCTCGTTGAAATCGAGCATGGCGGGCTGCCGGCGGAAGCCGCGCGTCTGGATGGCGTCGTAAACAAACCCCGCGGCGAACCACGATCCTCCCACAATTTTGGCGGGCAGCGGAAGGCTGACCCAGATCCCCAGACAGAAGACGAAGCCCAACCCCGGGACCAGGAAATCACCCAGGAAGTTGCGTTTTCGCTCCCCTTTCCGGCGGAAATAGAACTCCCGCAGGGTCGCCAGGTTCACACCCATGAAGGCCATGAAGGCGCCGAAGTTCAGGCACTCGGCAGCCAGTTCGTAGTCCAGCACCAGCGCCCCGGCGAAGGCCAGAATGCCGGTAATCCAGATGTTGTAGCTCGGGTTGCTGCGCTTGGGGTCGAGGTAGCCAAAAACCTTCCGGGGCAGGACATTGTCGCGGCCCATGCCGAAAAGCAGCCGCGCTGCGCCCACCTGGCCGGTCAGCCCGCTGCCCAGGTTGGCGAGGATCAGCGTAAAGCCCATCGTCTGGAAAAGCAGCGCGCCACCCACCCGCCGGGTGACATCCAGGAACGCGGTTTCGAGGTTCTGGAAGCTGTGCCAGTCGGGCCAGACGCGCTGAGCAAGGTAGATCTGCAGGCCGCTGAAGATTCCGGTAAAGAGGCAAACCAGAACGGTGGCCAGCAACACGTTGCGCTTGGGATTCTTCACGTCCTCGGCCAAGGTGGTCACGCCGTCAAAACCGATGTAGGTGAGCGCCGCGAGCGAGGTCGCAGTGGCGATGGCATGGAAGTTGAATGTCTTGGGGTTGTAGAACGGCAGGGTGGAGAAAAGCCCATCCCAGCCTTGCCCGAGGAAGAGATAGCGAACCGCCAGCACCATGAATACTCCGATGACCCCGCACATGATGACCAGCAAAATGATATTTGCCCGCGCCGTGGCGCGAATGCCGCGCAGGTTCAGGAAGGTCATGGTGCCGGCGAAGAGTGCGGCGATGATGACATAAAGGAGTCGATGGGGAAATCCCGGAATGAGCGGCTCTACCACGCGCTGTACGGTCAGGGTGCCGTAGATCGTGCAGATAAGCGGTACGATGAGGTAATCCAGAAACATCGCCCAGCCGGCCAGAAACCCCAGGTGGGGGTTCAGTCCCCGGCCCACGTAGTTGTAAGCCGAGCCCGCGGAAGGATACAGCGACGCCATGCGCCCGTAACTGAACGCCGTGAGCATCATGGCCACCATGGCGATGAGAATGGTGGTCACGGTGTGGCCATCGGAGAGTTTCTGGGCAACGCCAAACAGCGGCACGGCCGCGATCGGCATAATAAGGATGATGCCGTAGAAAATCAGGTCCCATAATGAGAGCACTCGGCGCAAGCGCGGCTGCGCCGAAGCTTGATTCGCCACGACCGGCGTGGTTCCGTCGCCCATAGAAACTGGCTGTCCTCTCCGTCGCCCCGGTTAAGCCAGCAGCGTCTTCAAATGGTGCGTCAGTATCTCATGAGCTTCTCGGATGCGTAAATGGCAACTTCCGCTCATATGATATCAGCGCCCGTGGAGCGCATGACTTCGCGTTTCATGGGGAGCTATGTTACGATGCGAGCTTAGCAAAATCTCGGCGGTTGGTGAGCCGGAGAGGCCCTGCTGGGTCTCGGGGCACTTGCCGCGGGATATCGAAGGCGATCTCTGTGAACCCTGCAACTTTCGAACGCCCGCGCATCCTGAGCGGCATGCGCCCCACAGGCAGACTGCATCTCGGCAACCTGGTGGGCGCTCTACAAAATTGGGTGAAGCTGCAGGAAGAGTACGACAGCTTCTACTTCGTCGCCGACTGGCACATGCTGACGACCGGCTACGACAATACCGTCGATTTGCGCCAGGACACCTGGGAAATGGTTACAGACTGGCTGGCCTGCGGGCTTGACCCAAAGAAGGCCACTTTCTTCGTGCAGTCGCGTTTGCCGGAACATGCGGAACTGCACCTGCTCCTCTCCATGGTGACTCCGCTCGGTTGGCTCGAGCGCGTGCCCACTTATAAGGAGCAACTCGAAAACATCAAGGATCACGACATCAACACTTATGGTTTCCTGGGTTATCCTCTACTCCAGGCCGCAGACATCTTAATGTACAAGGCCGACGCCGTGCCGGTGGGCGAAGACCAGGTTCCACACGTGGAGTTGACCCGTGAAGTGGCACGCAGGTTCAACTTGGTATTCGGTAGGTTGGAGCAGGTTACGGGCGTGAGGGCTGGCCCCGGACTCCCCGGAGTGGGTACGGACGTACTTGACTCCGTGAAGGGTTTAGTGGAGCAACATTTTCGCGAGGAACCTTCGCTGGAGCAACGGGCGGAATATCTCAACAAAGGGCTTGCCAAACTGCGTCCCATTTTCCCTGAGCCCGAAGCGTTGCTCACCTCCGCGCCACGGCTGCCTGGTACGGATGGGCGCAAGATGTCGAAGAGCTACGGGAACGCGATTTTCCTGACCGACGCGCCAGATGTGGTTTCGAAGAAGCTGGCTGGGTACATGACGGACCCAGCGCGCCAGCGGCGAACCGACCCCGGCAACCCGGACGTTTGCCCCGTCTTCGACCTGCACAAGATCTTCTCCGCTCAGGAGACGATCGAGCGGGTGAACCGCGAGTGCCGCACCGCAGGCATCGGTTGCGTGGATTGCAAGAAGCTTGCGGCCGGACATCTGAACGCCTTTCTCGCGCCGATTCAGCAACGGCGAAAGCCCTACGAGCAGAGCCCGCAAAGAGTGTGGGACGTGCTGAAGGAAGGAACCGCCAAAGCCCGCGTCGTAGCGCAGGCCACGATGGTTGAGGTTCGCAAGGCCGTAAATCTTGCGCCGTGAGAACCGCCCGTGCAGATCGATTGCTGAACGCTGAAAGCTGACCGCTCGTATGACCGACGAACCTCTCGGGTCGAATCCGGAAACGCCTGGAGCGGAAGCGCCCGGCGACCCAGCCGCCCCAGCGGCCAAGCGGGTGTCGCACTTGACGACGCCCCCTCCGGCCTTGAAGCTCGCAGCTTACGAAGGCCCGCTTGACCTGCTGCTCGACCTGATCCGCAAGCAGCAGATCAATATATACGACATCCCCATCGCCAAGATCACCCAGCAATACCTGGATTACTTGCATATGATGGAGGAATTGAACATTGATGTGGCCGGCGAGTTCATCTTCATGGCGGCCACGCTGATTCACATCAAGTCGCGCCTGCTGTTGCCTCCCGACCCGACCGCACCTCCCGATGAGCAGGAGGACCCGCGGGCGGAACTGGTGCACCGGCTGCTCGAACACGAGCAGTTCAAGAACGCCGCGGAGATGCTCAACTCGAAAAGGCTGGTGGAAGACGCCATGTGGTCGCAAGCGGGCCTGGGGGAGTTTGCCGAGGCGGAGGACGAGCCCGGCCTGGCGGTTTCGGTGTTCGACCTGATTTCGGTATTTCGTGAAATCCTGGAGCGCGCGAAGAAGCGGCCGCAGATCCAGATCCAGCGGGAAGAAGTCAGCGTGGCGCAGATGGTCGAGCACATAAAGCGGCTTCTGCATGCCAGCCCGGGCCCCGTGGGGCTGGAGGACTTGGTCGGCGACTACACGTGGCGGCGGGCGCTGATCGCCCTGTTCCTGGCGCTACTGGAGCTCGTGCGGCTGCGCGCGGTGCTGCTCCGGCAGATGGACCTGTTCGCGCCCATCATCGTAGCGAAGAGCCGCAGATTCGAAGAAATCCTCGCGGCCACGAACCCGCAAGAGGTCGCCGCCGATCTGGAGGAGAACCTGAGCTAGCTCACATTGCCAGGAAGATGCGCAGAGCGAGATTCTTTACGCAGTTTATCCTGAGGGCCTAGAGCAAGATTCTTCGCTTCGCTCAGAATGACAGCCAAGGACTCAGAATGAAAGCGATGGGTTCAGTATGACAGCAGGAAAGCGTTTTTCCTCGGGAGCCTGACGACTAAGAACTGAAAACTTCTTCCATGCTGAATGACGACATTCTCAAGGCCCTCATTGAGGGCATCATCTACGTGGCGCCGGAACCGGTCACGGTCGAGGCCATCCTGAAGACCCTGGATGGCGAGGAGCGCGAGCGGGTCAAGGCAAAGCTCGACGAACTCACCGCCGACTACGAGCAGAACCAGCACGGGATTCAGATCCGGCAAGTGGCGAATGGTTACAAATTCTCCACCAAGGCCGAGCACCACGAAGTCCTGCGGAAATATGTGAAGAGCCTGAAGCCGCTGCTCCGGCTCTCTAAGCCGGCACTCGAAACCCTGGCGGTGATTGCCTACCGGCAGCCGGTGACGCTGCCCGAAATCGATCAGATCCGCGGCGTGGATTCCGGCGGCGTAATTCACACCTTGCTGGAAAGAAAGCTGGTGGTGACGGCGGGGCGCAAAACCGTGGTGGGGCGGCCGATCCTTTATCGCACCTCGCGGGATTTCCTGGTGCACTTCGGGTTGAAAGATGTGGGCGAGCTGCCCAGCCTGAAGGAATTCGAGGAGCTGGCCAAGCGCGCGCTGGGGTCCGAGTGGAGCGCCGAAGAAACGCCGGCTGCGGGAACCGAACCCGCACGGGTAGTCAGCCTAGAGGGCGGCGCACGGCCGCTCGAAGAAGCGGTCGCGTCGGCCAGTGAACCCCTGACTCCTGAGCCGCCCGCGCCGAGCGACGAAGGCGGCGCGCCGCCCCCGGAGGAGGAACCCCCATTGCCATCTTGAGCATTGACAGCCTACCTGCTGCCCAGGATGGGCAGAAACTCGATGGATAGACCCCACTACCCAAACGGTCATCCTGAGCAGCAGCGAAGGCTCTGGATGGGTTTTCAGTAACCAAGACAAATGCAGATCCTTCGTCCCGAAAAAACCGGAACTCAGGATGACAGTGCCAGCGATGGTGAATCGAAATGACTTAGGCGTCGAGTTTCTGCAGAGCGCAACGAAGGACCCCGGTAGTTCACCGCGATCGGAGAAAAGAGGAACTGCAGGGTTCTTCGCTTCGCTCAGAATGACAGCGCCTGCGAGTTCTTCTGCAGCCTGTTAGAGTAATATTTCAACCTTATGCAACAACGTCTTCAGAAAATCATTGCGGATGCCGGCATCACCTCGCGGCGCAAGGCTGAACAGATGATTCTGGAAGGCCGCGTAAGTGTGAACGGCGAAACCGTTACCAAACTTGGTTCGAAGGCCGACCCCGAGAGCGACCGCATCCGTGTGGACGGCCGATTGCTTCGTGGCGCGACCGAGCATGTCTACGTGCTGCTCAATAAACCGGTCGGTTACGTTTCCACGGTCAGCGACCCCGAGCGCCGGCCCACGGTGATTTCCCTGGTGCGGGGAATCAAGCAGCGGGTCTACCCGGTCGGACGCCTGGACTATCACTCCTCCGGCTTGTTGATTCTGACCAACGATGGCGAGCTGGCGAACTTTCTGATGGCGCCGACATCGGGCGTGCCCAGGACGTATCAGGTAAAACTTGAGGGCCAACCCGAGGCTGCCGAGATCGCCCGACTGGAAAGCGGCATCGCGCTGGACGGACGGCGGACCGCGCCCTGCCAAATCCGCCCACTTGCGCAGCGCGACAAACCCTGGTATGAAGTCACCCTCGTCGAGGGCCGTTACCACCAAGTCCGTCGCATGTTTGAGCGCATCGGGCAGCCGGTGGTAAAATTAAGGCGCGTCCGGATCGCGTTCCTGACCGACGCGGGCCTCGCGCTGGGCAAGTTTCGCCACCTGACGCGCGCTGAAGTTGAGCGCTTAAAGAAATGGAAGGGAGCGAGATGAAGGGTAAAGGATAAAGGTCAAAGGCTGAGTGTTCGCCACACTACCATTTAACCTTTACCCTTTACACTTTTGAGCCACAATCCATGCCGCGATCTTCCGTTTACGATATCCTTCCGCCGTGGTCGAGCCGGATTCGACCTTACCCGCCAGGCAAACCCATTGAGGAAGTCGAGCGCGAGATGGGCCGCACGGCCATCAAGCTGGCCTCGAACGAGAACCCGCTGGGACCTTCCCCCAAAGCCCAAGAGGCCATCCAGAACTATTTAGGACATATTAATATCTATCCCGATGGAGGCGGCTATTACCTGCGGAAGAAACTGGCGGAAATCCAGGGCCTCTCCCTGGACCAGATCATTCTGGGCGCCGGGTCCACTGACCTGATCGAACTCGTGGCGAAGACGTTCCTTTCCGGCGCGGATGAGGCCATCACCTCCGAATCGGCGTTCTACATGTACCGGCTTGCCGTCGAAGACATGGGTGCAGGGTTAGTACAGGTGCCGATGCGCGATCTGACCTTTGACCTCCCCGCCATCGCCCATGCCGTCACCACGCGCACCAAGGTGATCTATCTCGGCAATCCCAACAACCCCACGGGCACGATTTTCACAACCGAGGAACTTGACCGCTTCCTCGCGGCGATTCCTCCGCGGATCCTAGTGGTGCTGGACGAGGCCTACTTCGAATATGTCGAGCGTCCGGACTATTCCCACTCGATTGACTCCGTGCGGGCGGGAAAGAACCTGCTGGTGCTGCGGACCTTTTCCAAGGTGCATGGCTTGGCGGGATTGCGGCTGGGGTATGGGATGGGACACCCGGAGCTGATCGAGTGCCTGCAGCGGATCCGCTCGCCTTTTAACGCCTCAAGTTTGGCGCAGGTGGCTGGCCTGGCGGCGGTGGATGACCGCGAGCACATCGCGCTGTCGGTGGAAACCAATCACCGGGAGATGAAATTCCTGACCGGGGAGTTGACGCTCCTGGGGGTGCGGTACACACCATCCGCCGGCAATTTCCTGCTCATCGATACCGGGCGCGATTGCGAGGAGGATTTTATCCGCCTGCTGCACGAAGGCGTGATTGTGCGGCCCATGAAGCTTTACGCCTTCCCCACATGCCTGCGCGTGACGGTAGGAGTTCACGAAGAAAACGAACAGTTCCTGGAAGCGCTGCGCTGCGTGCTTGCCTCGCCGGTGAGGAAATAGCGAAGCCGTTCGCCGGTTTCGGCACCGTCCGAGGATGAGGAGTGATGATGTCTGACGCGATCCGGGTAATTCTTGAGCATTGGAAGACGCTGGCTGTGGTGGGCTTGTCCTCGAAAGCGGCGCGCCCGAGCCACGGCGTGAGCGCTTACATGCAGAGCAACGGGTACCGGATCATCCCCGTGAACCCGAACGAGAAATCGGTGCTGGGGGAGAAGGCGTATGCGTCGCTCGATGAGGTCCCCGAGCCTTGCGATGTGGTCGTCATCTTCCGCCGCCCGGAATTCGTTCCGGAGGTCGTGGAGGCCGCCATTCGAAGGGGCGCGAAGGTGGTGTGGATGCAGGAAGGGGTCATCCACGAGCAGGCGGCCGCCCTCGCCCGCGCCGCGGGTCTCACCGTCGTCATGGACCGTTGCATCCTGAAAGAACACGCCAAACGGTTTGTGACGGGGAGAATCTAACAGGCTGCTGAAAAAGGGCCCCTGTCAGGCTGACTCCGCCGTGGGTGCCCAATGTGAAGAAAGGTCGGAAGCTCCGGAGCCTTCCTTCGTTCGAATCCCTCGGCGATGTCATTCGAGGCCATGACCGGCGCCCGGCATTTGATCCTGCAAAACTGGAATGCCCCCTGAAGAGAGTTTTTCCGGTCAGCGCGTGGGTTTCGATCAGGTTGCTGCCTTCCAGACAGGCAGGTCTTCAAACCGTTCGTATTTCACGTGCCCTCTGCTGACGGGCGCTTCATGGCGTATGTCTTCTTCCACTCCTCGATAGCCGCGAGTTTCTCCTTCAATCTCTTTTCGAAGCCCTGATCGGTGGGCCGATAGTAATGGCGGTCCTTGAGGTTGTCGGGCAGGCACTGCATGTCGGTGAGCTTCTCTTCGGCCTTGTGGGCGTACTGGTATCCCTTGCCGTAACCGAAGTTCGCCATCAGGCCGGTCACCGCGTTGCGCAAATGGAACGGCACGGGTTCGGCAATGGTTTTCTCGGCGTCGCGCACGACTTCACCGTAGCCGACGTAGAGGGCATTGGACTTTGGGGCGAGCGAAAGGTAGACCGCCGCCTCAGCGAGGGCCAGATTCCCCTCCGGCATTCCCAAGAAGTGCACGGCCTGCATGGCCGCGACGGTAACACCCAAGGCATGCGGGTCAGCCAGGCCGATGTCCTCCGAGGCCTCGCGAATCAGGCGGCGCGCAATGTAAAGGGGATCTTCTCCCGCTTCCAGCATGCGGCCCAGCCAATAAAGGGCAGCATCGGGGTCGGAATTGCGCACCGACTTGTGGAGGGCGGAAATCAGGTTGTAGTGCTCTTCGCCGGCTTTGTCGTAAAGCAGAACTTTCCGTTGGATGGCGTCCTCAATCAGCGCTTCGGTAAGGGTGACACGTCCTTCCGAGTCGCGCGGGGCCGCCGCCACAGCGGTTTCGAGCGTGTTGTAGGCCGCGCGTGCGTCGCCATTTGAAAACACCGCAATCTGCCGGAGCAGATCACCGGATATCTCGATGGGCAGGGAGCCGAGGCCGCGCTTCGCATCGGTCAGGGCGCGACGCAGAAGCGTCTGCACTTCGTCGGTCGAGAGCGCCGAGAGCATATAGACCTTGGCGCGGGAGAGCAGCGCGGCGTTGACTTCGAAAGAGGGGTTCTCTGTGGTGGCGCCAATCAGCACGATGTCGCCCCGCTCGACGTATGGCAGAAACGCATCCTGCTGTGCTTTGTTGAAGCGGTGGATTTCGTCGATGAACAGGACCGTGCGTCGGCCGTACTGGCGGACCTTTTCCGCGGCCGCCATGACCTCCTTGATTTCCTTGATGCCCGCGAGGACGGCGCTGAAGCGCACGAAGTCGCTGCGCGTCTTGCGCGCGACGATGGTGGCGAGGGTGGTTTTGCCCGAGCCGGGCGGGCCCCAGAGGATCATCGACCCCAATTCATCGCGTTCGATCTGACGGCGGAGCGGCTTGTTGGGACCCAGAATGTGAAGCTGGCCCACAAATTCTTCGATGCTCTCGGGCCGCATGCGGTCAGCGAGGGGCGAAGGAGTTGCCGCGCGCGAAGAGGCGGTCGTGGAAAAGTCTGTGGGTGGTGGTTCGAAAAGGCTCATGGGAATCGGTTCATCGGGTCATTTGGTCATCGGCCATTGGGATTGACGACTATCGATTTCCGCTTCCACAGGCTGGCTTCAGATCGTCAGTGGGCAATTGAAAATCGACTACGAAATGGCTCGATCACCCGGTGGCCCGATTACTCAATACCTGAATCCTCGCTGGCGCGCGGCCTCGTACAGAAAAATGCTCGCCGCCGTGGCCGCGTTCACGGAATCGACTTCTTCTCGGATCGGGATGCTGAGAAGCTGGCTGGCGTGCCGGGCGATCTCATCGGGCAATCCGCTGGCCTCGCGTCCGACCAGAATCGCCAGGGGACCAGTTAGATCGGCTGCCCAGAGCGAGGAGGGGCTGTGACGGTCTGCCGCTACGATCCTGACGCGCCGGCTCAGGAAGGGCAGCGCTTCATTGGGATCGAGGCCGCAAATGACCGGCAGCCGGAAGATAGCTCCCGCCGAAGACCGCACCGCCTTGGGGTTGAACGGGCTGACGGTCTCCTGCAAGGTCAGGAGCGCCGAAGCGGAAAACGCCAGCGCGCTGCGCATCATGGTGCCAAGATTGCCAGGATCCTGGACGCGGCAAGCCACCAGTAACAGGGCGTCTCGGGCGGCCACCAGGGGTTCCAGTTCGTAAGCCGGCAGTTCTACGAGCGCCGCAATTCCCTGGGGCGACTGCGTTTGCGCAAGGCGCTCGAACAAGCGGTCAGGGACCCGGGTGGTTTCGGCGTCCGCGGGCAAGCGGTCGAGGAGCGCGGAGAACCTTTCCGCTGCGTTGCTCGCCACCAAGACGCTGTGAGTCTTGACGCTCGGCGCCGCCTTCAGGGCCTCCTCCAACAGAAACGGGCCCTCTACAGCCAGCCAGCCCTGCCGCGTCGTACCCTCGGCCAGCGCACCCCGGAAAACCTTCACGAGTGCATGCGTGGGACTGGCAACTTCCCGGGATCTTTTGGGCCGCATCGGATGACCTCGACCGTTGGGTCGGCTGCAAGGACAGCTTAACTCTAGGGAGGGGTGAAGTCGAGCCCCCAGCGTTCCGAAGCGACTTTGCATGGCGTCGCGAGCACCGGCCTGTGATAGAATCCCGCCGCTTTCTGGCATTGCTAAGATTAAGGTGGGGGAGGTTTCCATGCGCAAGGCGGGTTTGTTTCTTCTGGTGTTCAGTTTTGTTCCCGCAGGGTTCGCTCAGGAACTGAGCGGACTGCTCGCGGATTTGACCCAGCCACACGACTATATCCTGAAACGCGTCTCGAGCTGGGATCGGACTGGCGGAAACGCCGACATGCGCACCATTGCGGCAGGCGAGACCTTCACAGTGCTGGAAGAGTCCGGCCCCGGCGTCATCACTCATGTCTGGATCACTATCGCGAGCCCTGAGGATGGCCATTTAAAAAAGTTGGTGCTCCGCATGTACTGGGACAACGAACCCACGCCCAGCGTCGAGGCACCCATCGGCGATTTCTTCGGACTGGGCCTCGGTGACTACTTCACCTTCCAGTCTTTGCCCCTGGCCGTCGGTTCGATTAAAGCTCTGAACTCGTTTTTCCCGATGCCCTTCCAGAAGATGGCAAAAATCACGGTAACCAACGAAGGCAAACTCCCGGTGGATGCGTTCTACTTCAATATTGATTGCCGCAAGTACAAGAACTCTCTGCCCGTCGATACGCTCTATTTTCATGCCCAGTATCGCCAAGCCACCCCCAACCACGGTTGGACAAACCAGTGGGAGAGGAATGGCGATCCCCTCGTCAACAATAAACCCAATCTGACGGGCGAAGACAATTACGTCTGGCTGGAAGCCACCGGGCGTGGCCATTACGTGGGGGTCACCATGTCCGTGTTGCAGAACCAGGACCAGTGGTGGGGCGAAGGTGATGACATGTTCTTCATTGACGGGGAGAGGCTTCCGTCGATCAATGGCACGGGCTCGGAAGATTACTTCCTGGGGGCATGGGATTTTGGGGACAAGCCCTTCGCGTACGAATTGTTCGGCGCGCCCGTAAAGGGCGAGGAAGTGGCCGGAAGCCGGTCATCCGTTTATCGCTTCCACCTGGATTCGCCAATTCCCTTCACGAAATCGATTCGCGCCACCATCGAGCACGGCCACGCCAATCACCGCTCGGACAACTACTTTTCCGTGGCTTACTGGTACCAGACCGAACCCCACGGTCCCTTCCCGTCACTACCTCCCGTTGAGCAGCGGCTGCCTAAGCTCCATCCCGTGGGCGGGCCGGGCAACGCTGAGAAGTGAGACCCCGGAAGGGTTGAGGCAAGGCCTATAACTCAGGTTCAATACCCCCAGAAAGAAACACTGCCGTCTAACCGAATGTCGGCTAAAGGCCAGCGGGTTTGTGCCGATGTGCACACTGGGTGGGGAGAATGTATTTACCTGAGGAAAAAGCGCCGGTCCCGGCTCCTGAAAAGCTCGAAAACCCAGGTTCGCCGAGGGCCGAAGACTCCGAAGCCAAACAGAACCGAAGGCTAGCCCTGATGGCTTCGCTTTCTGACGGGCTGCCAACCTTGCCGGCGTATGTATTCGAGTTGAACAGCTTGCTCAGTGCCAATCCAGTGAACCTCAAGCGCGTGGGTGAAGTCATTCGAACGGACCCCAGCTTGACCGCACAGGTCATTCGCCTCTGTAACTCAGCCTTTGTGGGATTACGACATAAAGTTGGGAGCATTGAACATGCGGTGATTCTGCTGGGCACAGAAAGGCTCCGGACTCTGGTCCTGACCTGCTCGCTGCTGGAATATGTCGGTCATAGGATCGCATCAGAGGACATCCAGTCATTCTGGCAGCATTGCTTCCTTACGGCCACGCTTAGTGAGCGGCTCGCGCGAGGGATTGGCTATCCCCAACCTGAGCAGGCCTACCTCGCGGGTCTCCTGCATGACATTGGGGCTCTGCCCCTCCTACTCGCCGACTTTCCCGAGCCAAGTGATGCCGAGAGAGTCGATTTCGGAGGTTGGTGTGAGTCTGTCGCTTCCGAGCGCGAGCGCTTTGGGACAGACCATTGCGAAGTTGGCCGCTGGATTGGGGTCTCGTGGAATTTCTCCCCCGCACTGCTGGAAGTCATGGTTTGCCACCACAATCCCCCGGAAGCCACGCACGACCCACTTTTGGTAGGTATCGTGGCAGCGGCAGACCAGTTTTGTATAGTGCGAGGGGCTGTGCTGGGCGCCGCCCTACCGGAGCTTTGTGGGTCTATCACGAATGCGAACGACCAGATCCTCCGCGCCTGCCTGCCGGGTTTAAGCCCTGAAGACGCGGGGAAATTAGGAGAAATGCTCGAGACGGATTTCCTCCATCTGGTCCAATTGATGGAATTTGGAGCCGCCGGTGTGTTTGGAGGGGGGATTCCGAAGAATCCTTTCCGAGAATTCGAGGCGCAGACATGAACCCGCTACGCGTATTGATTGTGGACGACTCTTCCGTCATGAGGAAGATTGTCGACCGTTCTCTCCGTCAGGCGGGCCTGGAGTTGGCGGAAGTCTTCGAGGCCGGCAATGGCGTCGAAGCCTTGGCGCGGATCCAGGAAAGTCGCGTGGACCTGATCCTCAGCGATATCAACATGCCGACCATGGACGGCCTTGAGCTAGTGCGGCAGCTCCAGTCTCTCGAAAACGCCAAGGGAGTGCCCATCGTGATGATCACCACGGAAGCAGGCGAGAGTCATGTGGTTCAGGCGCTGGCCGACGGGGCTCGGGGCTACATCCGAAAACCTTTTACTCCAGACCAAATCAAAGAGCGCATCATTCCGCTTCTCGAGGGGTAATCATGGAAACCGATCTTCGGCCTGAATGCAAGAAATCGGTGCATCTTATTCTTTCGGCGCAATCCTCAGGCCGCCCGGCGACAACTTCCAAGCTGTCGACGCTGCCGCGGGAGCAGACCCGAAAGGAATTGACTGGGGCAATCGAGAAAGCCGCGCGGGAAGTGTTCGAGATGATGGTGGGAACCGCCCTGGGTTCCGCAGATTATGCCGATCTGCCTCGCGTGGCTGATTACACAGCCATGATCGGCCTGGCGGGAGACCTGTGCGGTGTCATGAGTTTCCGATGCACCAGCGCCTCAGCCTCACGGATAGCAGCTCTAATGCTCAACTCGAATGACCCGGTGCCCGAAGAGGCTGTCCGAGATGCAATGGGGGAAATCTGCAACATGGTTGCCGGATCCTTCAAAGCCCGGGTCATGGGCCTTGCCGATCAATGCATGCTCTCCGTGCCCACGGTCGTGACCGGTAAGGACTATCAACTCCACTCGATGGCACACGGGGAACGATTCCAGGTCTCGATGGGCTTCGAGGAAGCAGTTCTGTGGATCACGTTGGACCTGCAGATATGAACGCCCGGACTCGTACAGGCCTTGTCCGCCCTGCCCCCCCGGAGACTTGGCTTAGGAAGATCTTGCCCGGTAGACCGCCCCAGCTCGGCAGGATGTTCTCGCTGCCCCGCGTTTCCCTCCCTGGGTCGTCTCCCAGAACTTCGCCAGCCGCGTTTATTTGCAACGGCATTCAGAATTTCCTCGCCCTGAGCCAAGATGGTAGCAACCCTGCTTGAACTCGCAGGGGAGAGACCAGATATGGACAGCGGGTTCTATGCGGCGTGCACAGGGCTGCTTGCCAAGACGGATGCACTGGACCTGGCCGCGAACAATTTGGCTAACCTGAGCACGACCGGTCACAAGTCAGGGATGGAGTTCTATCGTTCCGTTACGGCCAGTATGAGTGGAAGGCGTCTCAGCCCCCTCAACCAAGCCGTTAACAACTACGGGGTGTTGGGAGGCGCGACGGTAGATATGACGAGAGGGGAGTTTTCCCGGACTGGTAACGATTTGGACTTGGCCTTGGAGAACTCAGGATTCTTCGTCGTCCAGACACCTGCGGGAGTGCGTTACACCCGCAACGGAAACTTTCATACGGACGCCTCGGGCCAACTCATGACCTCGATGGGTAACCCGGTCCTGGGAGAGCGGGGCCCCGTTAGCCTCCCCAGCGGAACCATCTCCGTTAGTTCCGACGGCACCATCTCCCAGCAAGGGGCTGTAGTGGCCAGCTTGAAACTCGTCACCTTCGCGCCCGGGACATCCCTGCTCCCCGAGGGGAATTCCCTCTTCTCGGCGCCTCCGGGATCCGAACGGCCCGACGGCGACGCCGGCTTATCCCAGGGCATGTTGGAAGGGTCGAACCTGAATCCCGTGGTCGGTACGGTCAGCTTGATGGCTTTGCAGCGACATGCCGCGCTCCTGCAACGGGCATTGTCGATTTTCCACTCCACTTTCAACGCGGCAGCACAAGACCTGGCAAGAGTGTCTTAACTGGAAGGAGACTGAATGTTCCGAGCCCTTTATACGGCCGCGAGCGGCATGCTCGCACAGCAACTGAATCTCGATAACATTGCCAATAACCTCGCGAACGCCAGTACGTCCGGCTTCCGCGGAACCCGGCTGCAGTTTCAGGATTTGATCTATCAGGAGATGGTCGTGCCTGGGTCGGCAGCCACGCAACAGACGACGGTCTCAACGGGCCTCCAGATCGGCTTGGGCACCCGCGCCTCAGCTTCTGAGGTCCTGCAGACTCAGGGCGATTTCGACAATACGGGCAATTCTTTGGATTTGGCGATTCAAGGCGCAGGTTTCTTCCAGGTGAAGCAACCAAATGGTGAAACCGCCTATACGCGCGCGGGGACCTTCCATTTGGACCAGCAAGGGAATGTCGTCACCGCCAATGGCAATGCACTGGAACCTGCGGTCGCCATTCCCGCCGGCTCAACCTCAATTAGCGTGGGGTCTGACGGAACGGTGTCGGTATCCATGCCAGGGCAAACAAATTCTCAGCAAGTCGGCTCCATTCAACTGGCAACATTCCCGAATCCGGGGGGTCTGCTGGCCAATGGCAACAACATGTTCACCCCCACCACAGCCTCGGGTGATCCCATCGTGGGTACGCCGGGCGGGTCGGAAGGCTTGGGCACTCTGCAGCAAGGGATGCTGGAAGACTCCAACATTAACGTGGTGGATGAATTCATTCAGATGATCGTAACGCAGCGGGCCTATGAGTCCAACTCGAAAGTCGTGACGGCGGCGGATCAGATGCTGCAAGACGTAAATAACATGGTCCACTAATGGAGCGCGCAACCCTCATGCCCGCAATCCTTAAAGGCCGAGTCGTAGGCGCTCTCTTGCTTTTGTTGATGTCGACGCCACTCAGAGGTGCGCGTCCAGCGGACGGCCTGTTACGGGAGGCGTGGCCGGTGCCCTCCAACGAAGGTAAAGGGATCTCGCCGCGCGCGGCCCGGCCGGTTTCGCGACAGGAGATCTTCCAAGCAATTCAAGCCGGTCTCGCCCAAATGGGAGCTTCGGGACGCGGAATGCTGCAGCCTGGGGATCTGAAGATTCAATCCTCGGTGCCGGTACTTAAGGATGATATGGGGTTGCAAGTCAAGAAAATCGGCTTTGACGCCATTCGGCGCGAAACTGTTTTTGAACTCTGGGCTTCCTATGAGCCGCAGTATCTTCCGTTTGATGTCACCACGCGGCGCGATCCGCAGAGCTTGGGGTTGTCCCCACGACCGGAATGGAAGCTGGGGGAGGCAGGTGGCGCTTCCAACGAGTCTGGGGACAGATACCCGGTGATAGGCCAGGGGGTGAGCCGGACTCGCTCTAAGCCCCCGGTGTTGGCCAAACGCGGGAGGCCTGCGACCTTGGTCATGCTGGGGCAAAATATCAGAATTACTACCACCGTGGTCCCGTTGGAGCCGGGAAGCAAGGGCCAACGCATTCTCGTGCGCGACCCGGCCACCGCACGCGTGATGACGGTGGAAGTGGTTGCCGAAGGGCTGTTGCGGACCAGTTTTTAGGACGGAGAAGGCGATGAACTCGACCATGTTCGCACGCAGCACGACTCAGGCTCTCATCATCACAATCTTCCTCCTCCCCGTTCCTGGATACGGGATCGGACTCAGGAAAAAGGAGCACGCGGCGAAGGACTATTTGGCGGAATATATCGCGCGCGTTCGGGGGGTGCAGGCATCTACGCCGAGCACAGGAAGCTTTTGGACTCCGCAGAGTCCATATTCAGACATGGCGAGTGACTACAAAGCGCGGAATGTTAACGACCTTATCATGATTCAAGTGGTGGAATCGACCACGGCGGCGGCGGATGGAGCAGTTAAATCGCAGCGGACCTTCGCGGCGAGCTCAAGCATCAATGGACTGCTCGGTACACCGGGCCCGAACAACAGTTTGCAAAACATCTTCTCGCCGAATTCCACGCGGAATCTGAATGGACAGGCGCAAACGTCCTCCGATTCCACCCTGAATACCAGCCTCTCCGGCCGCGTTGTGGACGTCTTGCCCAACGGGTTCCTGGTGCTTGAGGCGGTGCGTGAAGAATACATGAATAGCCAGCACCAGACGGTCGTTATTCACGGCGTAGTGCGTCCAGGGGACATCAGCTCGTTTAATACGGTTCCTTCAACTGCCATCAGTAACCTGGAAGTAGAGCTAAAGGGGCGCGGCGTGATCAGCGATGGGGTCGCGCCTCCCAACCTCCTGGTACGCACAATCTTGAAACTCGTAGGGTTCTAAAGCCATGCGATCCAAGTTCTGGGTAGGGGTACTCGGCCTCGAAATGCTCTTGCTACCCGCCACGCTAGTGGGTAAGGAATCGGTGCCCCGTAAAGTCCGGCTTGGTGACATGACCACGGTAGAGGGGGTGCGCAACAATCTGTTGATTGGGTACGGATTGATTGTGGGCCTCAACGGCACCGGAGACCGGCAGCAGACCGTGTTTTCGGTTCAGACCTTGGCTAATCTCCTGCAGAAGATGGGAGTTCAATTCACTGCCTCGGCAGTGGTGGTCAAAAACGTCGCAGCGGTTTTCGTCACGGCTACGCTTCCGCCTTTTGCCCGCCCGGGCACGCCGATTGACATCACCGTTTCCTCGATTGGCGACGCCAAGAGTCTGGAAGGCGGAATGCTCCTTTTCACCACGCTGCATGGTCCCGACGGTCAAATCTGGGCAACGGCGCAAGGCCCCTTGACCAACGGTGGTTACACGGCGGGGGGACGAGGCAACTCCGTTCAGGTCAATCACCCTACCACGGCGCGCATACCGGCAGGCGGAATTGTCGAGCGGGATGCGGCGATGGATCTCAGCCACTTGACTCAGCTCTATTTGTTGCTGCGCGATCCGGATTTCCTGACGGCTACGGAAGCGGCCGCGACCATTGAGCACGAATTGGGGAAAGGTTCGGCGCGGGCAGTCGATAGCCGCCGTATTGAGATTCGGGTTCCCACCCAAGGCTCAGAGGTAGTTTCAGGCCTGTTGGCGAGAGTGGAAGACCTGACGGTGGCAGTTCACCCTCGTGCCAAGGTCGTCGTCAATGAACGAACGGGGACCATTGTCATGGGCCAGGAAGTCAGTCTGGGGGCTTGCTCCATCCTACATGGCACCCTGTCCGTCATGATCACGACCGAATTCCAAGTCTCCCAGCCTGCGCCCTACTCCCAGGGACAGACTCAGGTCGTGCCCCAAACGGCCGTACACGCGGCGGAAAGCCCGGCGCGGCGAATTGAGCTGCGCGAGGGCGCAACGGTCGATGACCTAATCAACGGGTTACAGGCCATTGGCGCCACCCCCCGCGATATCGTGGCCATTCTGGAAGCCATTCGCGCGGCGGGGGCCTTGCAGGCAGAATTGGAACTCCTATGACCGTGCCTCCCCTTTATCCTGGGCCGGCAGCCTTCCTGAATCCAAGAGGTGTGACTCCAGCGGCGAGGAACCAGGCTGCCGAGGAAACCCTCGCACATCGGAAGCTGCGCAAAGCCGCCCAGGATTTTGAAGGCCTCCTGATCTCTGAACTGTGGGACCAATCGAACTTGGACTTCTCCTCCCTCCCGGGAGAAACCCCGACGGCGGGGTCGGATACTCTGAAATCACTGGCCATTCAGACGCTGTCGACTGCCTTGGCCCAGCGAGGGGGACTGGGAATTGCGCAAATGCTGGTTCGCCAACTTGAGCCCAGCCTGAACCGAAGTCAGCCGGATCAGGAGGTAAAGGAAGATTAAAGTGGAATCATCGGACTAAAGTTTGTGCTATAAACCGCCGATAGAACACTTTGAGCGCAAGGAGGAAGTAGCGATGAGAGTTGATGCTCAGCTTCCAATTCCCGAGAACGTTCAACCCAATAAAGTCCAAGGGTCAGGGTCGTCGGCCAACCCGAACCGCCCCGCCGGGCCGGTCAACAGGAACCAGGACCAGGCACAGCTGTCAGTCGACAGTAAAAGCATTGAGCATTTGAAAGCTGTTCTGTCCCAAGTGCCAGAGGTTCGACAAGATCGCGTGGAGGCGCTCCGTCAGGCAGTCGGCAATGGTAGTTATCGGGTGACTGACCAACGGCTTGCGGACGCCATGCATTCCGAACTCGTGACGGGGGAATCTCAGGGCACCTAGAGGATAGGAGGGAGGAGTCATGGACGATTTGGCTCCCGCCCCTTTACAGCGAACCTCCGATGATGGAGGACGGAACCCAAAGGAAGTCTTCTCGCCGCGAAAGAAGGCTGCGAAGAAGACTCCGCTGGCACCTGCCGAAAAGCAGGAGCCCGAGGTCCAACCCGAATCGGATCATACGCTCGACGTGTTGGCTTAGACATGAAACCTGAAGTACAACGGTACTTGGAGTTGCTCGAGCGGCGCCTGGTGACCCTGCGCCTACTCGCAACAGATCTCGATGAGAGTCGAACGGCCTATGTGGATCTCGATCTTCGCGCCATGCATCAACATATCTCGCAGCAAGAGAACCTGTGCACAGAGATTCGTGTGCTGGACGCCGAATTGAAGAGTGCGAGAGAGAAACTCGCTGACCAGGGGGCGCCGGGGGAGCTGCCCATGGCAGTCACCCAACTCGAAGCGCAACTAGACCCGGCCTCAGGCCGACAACTGCAACTGCTGCTCCACGGGCTCAAGGCGATTCAGGCGGACGTGCGACGGCTCAGCCGAGTCCATTCGGAACTACTCAGGCGCTCGCGACGCTCGGTGAATGTCCTGCTGAACTTCCTGGCGCACTATTCGGGCACCTACCCTTTGCACGTCGTCCGATCCAGAGGTGTGCCTCTGCCGTCGGTCGGGGAAATAGACCATGTCCAGCCTCTTCGGTAGCATGTCCATCGCTCTCCAATCCCTGCTCGCCCAGCAGGGCGCATTGGGGGTAGTAGCGAATAATGTCGCCAACGCCAACACCCCGGGGTATTCCCGGGAAATACCTATCCTGGAAGAAAGCCCTCCCATCCTTCGTGGAAACGTGCTGGTGGGCACCGGTGTGACCATGTCCAGTGTGGAGAGTGTCAGGGATGACATCCTGAATCTCCGTATCGACCAGGAAACCTCGCAGCAATCCAGCTTGAATTCCTACGTGGATTCGATGAACCAGGTGCAAGCCCTTTTCAACGAAACTCAGGGTACCGGCCTCCAAACCTATCTGAGCAATTTCTTCAACAGTTTTTCGTCCCTCGCCACCGACCCGGCAAGTTCCTCCCTGCGCCAAGCGGTGATCACCGCGGGTCAGGACCTTGCCGGCGCGTTCAGCCAAACCAGCAATAATCTGGGGACCATCCAACAGGGTCTGGACCAATCTGTTTTGCAGACCGTCCAGCAAGTCAACCAGGACGCCGCACAACTGGCCAACCTGAATCAGCAAATCCAGGGAGTTTCCAATTCCGGGGGGGACGCTGGCTCGCTTGAGGACCAGCGCGACCAAGACCTGACCAACCTCTCCGGTCTGATCGACACGGCGGTCGTTTATTCCAACGACGGTACCGTGTCCGTAACCACCACCAATGGCGCGCTCCTCGTATCCGGCAATCAAAGTAATGCACTGACCGCTCAACTCAGCAATGCCACGGGAATGCATGAAGTGCTTGCCCAGGGAAACGACATCACTTCCAGCATCGCCGGCGGTCGACTCCAAGGTCTTATCAGTGCTCGTGATGAGAGCATTCCCTTGGCGCAATCTTCCCTCGACAATCTGGCCGCCGGTCTGATCTCGGCCGTAAACCAGCAACAAAACGACGGTTTTGACCTGAATGGCCTACAAGGTGCGGACTTCTTCACACCGTTTACGCCCTCTGCTGCGGGTTCCAATGCCGGGGCTGCGGGTACGATGACGGTAGCGCTCACCAATCCTGACCAAATCGCCGCCAGTTCCGATGGCACCCCGGCAGACAACGCCTCTGGAGACAACGGTAACGCCACGGCGTTCGCCGATCTCCAGAATAAACCGATCGTTTCGGGCCAAACGGCAGGAAGTTATTATTCGAATCTGGCTGACCAGGTTGGCAACGACGTTTCCAACGCAACCTCCGAACAGGAAGCTGTCACTCTGGTTCTACAGCAGCTTAACAACCAGCGGTCGTCTATTTCCGGGGTCTCTTTGGACGAGGAAGCCACCAACTTAGTCATGTACCAGCGCGCTTACGAGGCTGCTGCGCGAGTAATGTCCGTCGTCGATGAACTTACCTCGACGACCATCACGATGTTTACGCCGAGCTAAGATGGGCATTCGCATCAATCCCGACATGTACAGCATCATCCTGAATGGATTGCAGGTGAATGCGCAACAAGACAACCAAGCCTTGCAACAGATTGCGTCCGGGCAAAAGCTCAATTCGCTTTCGGACAATCCCGCCGCCGTGGCCTCTCTGGTCGGCCTGCGAATGGAATCAAGCTCCGATACCCAGTATTTGTCAAACATTACGTCCATGACAGGATCTTTGCAGGTAGCGGACTCGGCGCTGAGTTCTGTCGTTGAGGCCTTGACTAGCGCCCAATCGCTGGGCGTGCAGGGGGCGAACGGAACCCTGAATTCGGCCGACCAGCAAGCCATCGCCGAGCAGGTCCAAGGCTTGCAACAGCAGATCCTCGGCTTGGCCAATACTTCCTATAATGGCGAGTTCCTTTTCTCCGGCACAGCCACCTCCACCCAACCCTACACGGCCGTACCCGTCACCCCCGCGTCCCCTTCCGGTATAACCTATCAAGGGAACACCAACACCAGCAGCATGGAGATCTCCGAAGGCCAGGCAATGCCCATCAACCTCCCGGGGAGCCAGTTGTTCAGCAATGGTACAGCCAGTGTCTTTCAATCCCTCCAAGATCTGTACAGCGCGCTGAACACTAACGGCGATGTCAGCAGTGCTGTCACGGAAGTCAGCAAGGCTCTGAGCTATGTGTCCGCCCAACAAACCTTCTACGGAAACTCCCTCGACCGGCTGAAAAATGCCCAAACGTTCCTTACCCAGGAACAAACGCAATTGACCGAAAATGAGAGCAGCACGTTGGACGCCGACATGGCTACTGCGGTGACTAACCTGAGCCAAACTCAAGCCACGCGACAGGCTTTGTTGGATGCCGGCGGGAACATCTCGCAGACGGATCTCTTCGATTACCTGCCACCAACTTAACCGCTTGCTAACCCGAGTCTCTCACCACGCTGGGGCGCTCTCGGGGGCCGGCTGGAAGGACGGGGCTTCAGAGCCCGCTCGATTACCCCCCACTTCATGATACTCGCTTCGAGAGCATGAACCAGCACCCATTCCGTTTGCGGTTGAGAGCCGCTCGCCTGATGCCGCGCCTGCCGATATGCGATGGCAGCCCCGGGGCCCTGCGCAGCACAGGGCGCCCACCCCGATGCGTCGGGGTTTCGCTCGTGAAAGCCCACACGGCCGGAACTCGCCCTGAGCATGAAGATGCGATGACCATGCTACGCCGCACGCCTGGGGAGGTGTAATGTCAATCCCACGTTTTCAGCCTTCCCGCAAAAGCAGAAAGCACACGAGTCGCCTCGCCCGCCGCCCGCGCTGCGAATGCCGCGCCAGGCGCTCTCAGGAAGTCTGGCGCAGCGAGGTGGCCCACGCGCTGGCGGCCTGTAGATTAGTACGAATATTCCCAGATTCGGATTTTTGCGCGAGGAGAGTCGATTGCAGGGTTTCCAAAACTCCCCGGAGGGCTTTCAGGTTCTCCGCATAGGTCAAGATCTCCGGCTCCGATTCTAGCGCCTTCGTACCGGACTCCGCGGATTCTGCCAGGTAACGGTCAACTTGCTTTAAGCGGAGTGCAACTTTCCCGAGCCGGCGCGCGATCCGACCCAGATCGGTTCCCTTCGGGCCATTTTGCGAGGCTTCAGCAATGAAGTCATGGAACTCTCGATTGGCGATGCGAATTATATCCCGCAGCTTGTTGTTCATCGGTTCTCCTTTCGGCGCTCCTAATTAAATCGGTTGAAAAGACCCTGGTCTTTAACCCGGATTACTCATCACGGCATTGAAAGGGCGGGGCTAACCATGTCAGGTTGAGGACTTCCCTTCCCTCGCTCACCAGGCCCGCGCCGGCTGGTGAAAGCGCCGGTCGCGGCTCACTCTGTCCCCTCACCACGGGAGAGGGTGAGAATCACAAATCTCAGCCTTCCCCCTTGGGGGGCTGTCTCGAAACCTCTGTAGCGCGGGTGTCCCAAGCTGCGGCTGGCGATGAGGACACCACCGCTACGAGAAGAAATCTAAGGCGGTTTCTGCAGCTCTGCCGATTGGTTACCTTAGGGAGGGAAGCGTGGAGGGGTAAAGGCGGGTCTGGGTGAGATGTTCTTTTTGGGTCAGCTCGCGGTAGAGGCGTCCGGCGATTTCGGCGGCATGCGGGCCGAACATCATGTGACCGCCGCGCAAGAGGACTACGACGACGTATTGCGGTCGGAGTTCGCCCCCGTAAGACACGAACCAGCCCAAGTGCGCGCCGTTCTCGCTACACGTCCCGGTCTTCCCGAAAATCGAAAAGTCTGGGTCGTAGGCGGCGCGGGCAGTCCCGTAAAGGACTGCCCCGGCCAAGCCTTCCCGAATTTGCGGGATATACTCCGCCAGGTTGTCAAGGCGTCGGCGCACGACGGGGTGGAAATCTGCCCCTTCTTGCGGCGCGTGCGGATACTGCAACGCATAGAGTGTGCCGCCGTTGGCGAGACTCGAGACGATAGCGGCCATCTGCAGGGCCGTCACCTCTATGTCCGTGCCGCAATAAGCCAGAAAACCGACGCCGCCTTCTTTGGGCGGGGCCGAGGGGTAGCGACCGGCCGACTCACCCGCAATATCCAGCCCGGCTTTTTGCCCCAATCCAAACTGCTGTGCGTATTCAGTGATACGCTCAAATCCCAGCATCTTTCCCAACTTGTTGAAGAAGACGTTGTTCGAGTGCGCCAAAGCGTCAGTAAGATTGATGCGATCCCGACCGCCCACATAGAGCTTGGTGGAAGCTGAAATGATGCCCTCTCTCAACGCGGCCAGACCCACCAGCGGTTTGAATGTCGAGCAGGGTGTAAAACCGTTCCCCAGCGCCAGTTTCTGATTCACCATGCTCAGAATTCGACCGCTGTTCGGATCGACCACTACGATGCTGCCGTTCCAGTTCCCCAGGGCGTCAAGGGCCGCTTGCCGGATAGCAGGATCATCGCCCGCAGGGTTGTCTTCCGCCGCGGGATCGCCGAATGAACTGATTCCCCAAGGGTTGGGCGCCCGTCGTGAGCGGCGCCTGCTGGCCGCGGTGGTCGTCTTGCGGGTCGAAGGACTTGGGCGTGCCAATGCGGACTTCTGGGGCACTGTAGAAGGGCTGCCGACGCTCTTGGGGCTCGCGCCGGGCTCCGCAGCGGGAGCAGGAACGGGCCCCAGTAACCAGATGATTGCAGAGGCCAGGATGGCAAGTCGTTTCACCAAGTTCCTCAGCAGACCTCCTTGCTTAGGGCTGATGCGGGCCTTGACGTCGTCTCCCCTGGCACCGGGGAACAAAGCCAAGCGGCAAAAAACTTGCGCTCGATACAAGGGGTGTACGGCCCTGCACCCTGTAACACCTACCGAGCGCTTCATTTCTTGGCCCGAGCCGAGGCCGCACCTTCCGCAGACGCCGCCGCGGCCTGCTCCGGAGGTCCGGGCAAGTTCAGCGCCTTGCGAACCTCCCCGTCCAACTTCTTGCGGATATCGGGGTTGTCGCGCAAGAACTGCCGCGCGTTTTCCCGGCCCTGACCAATGCGTTCGCCGCCATAGGAGAACCACGCGCCGCTTTTCTCCAGAATGTTGCGCTCAGCGGCGATATCGATCAGGTCACCCTCTTTCGAAATCCCCTCGCCGTATAGTATATCAAATTCCGCCTCTCGGAAGGGAGCAGCAATTTTGTTCTTAACGATTTTCACCTTGGTCCGGTTGCCCACGACCCGGTCGCCGTCCTTGATGGAAGCGATGCGGCGGATGTCCACGCGCACCGAGGAGTAGAACTTCAGTGCGCGGCCGCCGGTAGTCGTCTCAGGGTTGCCGAACATCACGCCGATTTTCTCGCGAATCTGGTTGATGAAGATAAAGCAGGTTTTCGACCTGGCCACAATGGCGGCGAGCTTGCGCAGCGCTTGCGACATCAGACGAGCTTGCAGGCCGGGAAGCGAATCGCCCATGTCGCCATCGAGTTCGGCCTTGGGGACGAGCGCCGCAACGGAGTCAATCACCAGCACATCAATGGCGTTCGAGCGCACCAGCGACTCAGCGATTTCGAGCGCCTGCTCGCCGTAGTCGGGCTGCGAGACCAGGAGATTGTCGATATCGACGCCCAACTTCTTGGCGTAGGCAGCGTCCATGGCGTGCTCGGCGTCAATGTAAGCTGCCATCCCGCCGCGTTTCTGCGCCTCGGCCACCACGTGCAGCGCGATCGTGGTCTTGCCGCTCGATTCGGGGCCGAAGATTTCAACCACTCTCCCGCGCGGCATGCCGCCCACACCCAGTGCGGCGTCGAAAGAAATCGAGCCGGTGGGGATGATCTCGACGGGTACCAGCGCGTCCTTCGTGCCCAGGCGCATGATCGAGCCCTTCCCAAATTGTTTTTCGATTTGCGTCAGCGCCAAATCAATGGCCTTGTTCTTTTCAGTTCGGTCTTCCGGCATCCTCGTGTCCCTCGATTTCAAGAATCCGTTCTGTCGCCCATACTTATTATTATCGTCCGTTTGGCTGGATCACATGAAGGAATTTTAATGCAACCATCACGCACGTGGCTTTCGGCAGGCGGCTCGCTGAACTTTACACTCCAACTCTGCTTTAAATACCAACCCACGATCTTGGAATCCGCAACAAATCTATCTTATATTAACCCTATTTATCATGATATTCGTAAAAGCCCCGACCTGTTTTACGGCCCAGCCACCCGGCGGCAACCATCTTATCGAGCAGCGGGCAGGGGCGGTACTTCGGCTCGCGGAGACCTTCGTAGAGGACCTTCAGAATGTCGAGACACACGTCAAGTCCAATCAAATCAGCGAGTTCTAGAGGTCCCATGGGATGGTTCATGCCCAGCTTCATCACGCTGTCTATCCCCTGGGCGTCGGCCACGCCTTCCATCAGGCAAAAGACGGCCTCGTTGATCATCGGCATCAGCACGCGGTTCGACACGAATCCTGGGAAGTCGTTCACGCGCACCGGAATCTTGCCCGCGGAAGTGGCCAGGGCAATGGACTTATCGACCGTTTCGGGCGAAGTTTGCAGGCCCGGCACCACCTCCACCAACTTCATCACCGGAACAGGGTTAAAGAAGTGCAGACCGATGAAACGGTCCGACCGGTCGGTCGCGGCGGCGAGACGGGTGATGGAGATAGAAGACGTGTTGGAAGCGAAAATCGTCTCCGGGCGGCAGTGCGGCGCAAGCGAGCGGAAGACGCCGGCTTTCACGTCGAACTTTTCCGTCACCGCCTCGATAATGAAGTCGGCTTCGGCAAGGTCCGCAACCGCCGTCGTGGCCTTGAGCCGCGCCAGCGCCTGCTCACGTTCCTCCGCCGTCATGCGCATCTTTTCGACGTCGCGAGCCAGCCCCTTCGCAATCTTCTTCACACCCGCTTCGACGTAATCCCGCGAAACGTCGAGCAAAAGCACGCGATGCCCCGCGCGCAGCATCACCTGGGCAATTCCATGCCCCATCTGGCCAGCGCCGACGACACCGATTGAGTGAATTTGTGATTTCGTGATTTGGTGATTTTCCGATTGAGTCATGATGGCCTCTCACAATTTCGTGATTTTGCGATTTATACACAGCGACATAAATGTTTGCGCATCCGGTTGTAGCGGCGGTCCATAACCGCCGTCGTCGATCGGAGATCGACGCTACAATTGATGTCGCTCTGGATAGTGATTCAGCGATTTGAACTTGCATCTCCGCAATTGCGATAGTCTACACCACAGCTTAGGGCTGTAGCACCTTAGCCTTCACGTTCCAGCCTTCCACCTCCACGACGGGCGTGGACTTGCCCAAATCCTTCGTGTTGTAGGTTGCGGTGACCTGTCGACTCTCGCCGGGCAGAAGCGAAAAGTAGTTGTCCTGCCAAAGAATCGGCAGCACGCCCTCGTCCGTCGGACCGTGGCGGTTGACGCAGCAGCCGGTCCACGCCCGTTCGACTTTCAGCCGGAGGCCGAAGGCGAGCGTCGAACTCGGGTTGCGAAGGGTAACCGTGGTGGAGCTTTGGGCTTCCCCCTGCTGGGACTGGGCCGTGGCTTCCAGTTCGACCGGCGGCAAGGTACTCAAGGCCGTGTAATCGGCGAAGGATTTCGTGGGAGTCCAGGTCGAATGATGGGGGTCATCGGGTTCGTCCCGCGATTTCTCCCAATCGAGCGTTTCGGGCCGGGTCGAGAGCCAATAGAAGTTCCTGCTGATCAGGTTGCCCGAGGATTCGAGCGTCAGGTTCACAAAGTAGGTTGAGCTGAGGTCTGAAATCCCCGGCAGGGTAAACGCGCGCGTGCTGGAGTCAGGGCCGGCGTCGAGCGTGGCTTCCCGCGAGAACTTCTCTGCCATGTCGAGGTTATAGACCTTGGCCGTAACTTTGAGACTCGGGTAGGCTTTGTAGTAGGAGTTCACAACCACGACAGAGCGGTCGTCATACGAATACTGGACGTGGAGAGGCTCGCAGGCGAGCTTGACACCGAAGTAGGAACCGCCGGGGCGAAGGTACCAGTCGTAAAGGTGCCAGATCATGCTGGGCCAGGCATTGTTGAGCATCCACTGAATGACGCCGGTGGAGGTGTACTTGTTGCGGCCATAGGCTTCCATCATGGCGCGGTGGGCCTCGTAAGCCTGCATCTGGGCCTTGCGCGAATACTCCTCCACGGAGGTTGAGGGGCCGTAGCGCTTGTTGAGCGCCTCCGTGAATACACTGAGAGTGCTGGACATGCCCCCGGCGTGGTATTCCCAGACGGAGTCAATCGGCCAAAGATGATCCGCCGGCAACATGCGGCGCAGACTCTCGAGGGGCGGGATTGCCGGGCCGGGGCTGGTCTCCGTGTTAAAGCCAAATGCTCCGCCAAAGTTAGTGTCCAGGTACCAGAACGAGGGGGCTACGTATTCGTAGGGACCGGTCATCTTCACGCCGCTGGGGCCGACCGTGGTTGGCTTGTCCGAGGCGGAAGAAACCGAGGGGTTGGGCCACTCCAATTCGTCAAGAATCTTCAAGTACATCTTCTCCACTTTCGGGGGAGGCGGGTTATCGCTGCCGTACAGCCAAGTGAATACGGAAGGGTGCCGCTCCAACCGGCGGATCTGGTCGCGCAGGGATTCGGCGGCGACGGACTCATCTGCGGCATCCCACCTGCCCCATCTCTCCCAATGGTCGCAGCAGCACCAGCCGGGCATCACCAGGATCCCCAACTGGTCGGAGAGGTCGAAGAAGTGATCATCCTCCAGCTTGCCTTCCAGGCGCACGGTGTTGAGGTTCAGGTCGCGGACGTAATTCAGTTGGGCTTCCTGCCGTTCCGGCGACGAGCGCATCAGCAAGTCCATACTGTAGCCCGCGCCGCGGATCAGGATGTTCTGTCCATTGATGCGGTACAGGCGATGCCCCTGGCCGTCAATCCCGGAGGTCACCTGGCGGATACCGAAGCGAATGTGACTCGAGTCGGAGATCTGGCCGCCGACCTCGAATTGCAGATCGAGCGGATAAAGGTTTTGTGGTCCGAGCTGTGCCGGCCACCAGAGGCGCGGGTTCGCCAGGCTGAGTTGGGGGAATTTCTCCGGCGTGAACCGGACGACCTGGGTCTGGCCGGGGCCGAGCCGCACCGGCTGCGAGAACTCGAGGTTCTCGATCTTCCCTTTCAACACGCCTTCGACCGCGCTGGCACTGGCGTTCTTCAGCTCCGCCCTGACCGTGAGTTGAGCCTGGTCGGTGGAAGGCAGGTTGAGCCTGGTCAGCACCGCGGGGTAGCGCAGCGCGACGGGGCCGGTGGTCCTGATGCGGACGTCCCGCCAAAGGCCCATCTCCTTGTCGGGTGGCATCGGAGCCCAGTCCACCAGGGTAATGGCAAGGTCGTCCGGTCGGGGCGGAAAGACCTCGACGGCGAGCGAATTCTTCTCGCCCGGACGGGCGGTGGCGGTGACATCGAACTCGAACACCCGCCATGTACCCACCAGCTTATCGGCGGTGGCGATTTGGTGGCCGTTCATCCAGACGTTGGCGCGATAGGTGACGCCGTCAAAACCCAGCCAAAGAGTCTTGCCGCGGTTCTCGGCAGGGATCTGAAATTCCGTGCGATACCACCACGAGTGCCGGAACGGACTACCGGGTGGCATGGGATAACTCGAAAAATTCTGGTAGATCGGGTACGTCGTGCCGGGAGCGGTGCGCAGGTTCATGCCGACGTACGGGTCGAGGTAGACTTGCTGCTCCACCAAAGCGCTGAACACGGTGGTCGGGACCGTGGCGCGATACCACTCGCGCGCCTGGAATCCCGGCGTCGAGATGGCCGCGCCGGTATCGCGCACTTCGTCGGAAGACTGGATCGCCCAATTCTCCCGCAGCAGCATTGCAGACGCGCCGCTGCCCTGCGACGGGGAGGCAGCCCGAACTGTGCCTCCACTCAGGGTGAACATGAGGACGAGCAAGAAAGATATTCGGAATCTGTTCATTTCATATCCTCCTGCCGGCTGGCGCCGGCGATGTAGCAACATATTCGCTTTTCCCTTTAAGCAAGTAGCGCGGATGGCCGATTTTGCGGTCCGCGTCTTTACCTATTATCGCCACGGTGCCGCATTCTATCGCGGTGTCGAAACTCCGGCGTCCTTTTCTTGCCGACATTTCTTTATCGTCGTGCGCCTGCTCAGGCGGCGAGAGGAATTCACCGAGGCTGATTTCCCCCGTTGGCGCGAGCCTTTAACCGATTACAACGAATACGCCGGCATGAGCGCCGACGAGCAAAACAAACGCTGCGGTTTGATCGTCGACCCGGTGAGAATGCCCTCCGATCCAGGCACACGAATCTGATCGCTCCATCACGGGGCCGAAAAGACGCGGACCACAAAAGCGGTGGTCGCACTACGCGCTTCTGGGGCACAGCGATTAAGGCGGGGCGAAACGGGTATGCTCACAATCCCAGTGTATTGCGCAGTGCCTCATCGACAGCTTCCATTCGCGGCATCTGCCCGATAGCCCGTCTGACCAGTTGCAGTTCTATTGTCCCCAGGTTGTCGGTCATGATTACCGAATCGGATTTCAGGCCGGTCTGGAGAGCGAGCGGATCCTTCAATAGGATCGTCACACGGCTGGGATGTCCGGCGCGGGCCAGATTGCTGCTGACCATGGCAACGACCACCTGAGGGAGTCCGGTGTCGAGCTTCTCCGCTTGGACCACCAGAACCGGTCGTAGCTTCACCGTCCTAAGGTCGGAGTGGGGAAAATAGACCAAGGCGAAGTCGCCGCGTTTAAGGCTCATTGTAGACGTCCATGCTGGCGTCGTCCCAATCAACCGCGAAAGTCGCCAGCTTGGCGCGCACTTCCCTGGCGCGCTCACGTGTCCACCCCAGGTCACGGATCGTGAGCTTGTTCTTAGTCAGGGCAACTCGCTTCGCATGTTTTCGTGGCATGGGCGCAGGCTGCTTCCCACTTAGAGCTTTAACGGGCATCGGAATCTCCTTACCGGTCGCTTGAACCCAGACATCCACCATTCTATAACACCTTCCCGCCAGGAATTGACCTTCTCGTCTTTGGGGCCGCGCCTTGAACGCAAAGACGAGCACAACCACCAAAACATCAAGGCACCAAATTACTTCATTTGTCAGACAATATTCGGCAGAGCTTTCGTGGTGTCTTGGTGCCTTGGTGGTGAAAGATTTGCCGTACGAGCGCCCTCGTTTCCGCCACCATTGACCGGAGATTTGGCATCAAGGCAAAAGCCCACGGACAGGAAGGCACTGTCCGTGGCTACCCGCTATTCACTTCTTATCCTCCCGCCGGCTGGCGCCGGCGATGTATTGAAAGCACTAATTCCTCGCGTATTCCCCGAGCGTTCATTTGAACCAGTAAGGCGTCTGCTTCGCCCATTCGGACTCGGGATAGTTTTGGTGCAGCAGCAGGAAGGCCTCGTGGCTCAGCTCATTCGAGCTGCCGTAGCGCATGGCGCGAATCGTCAAGTGCAGCGCCTCAGGAACCCGTGGGTCGTTGGGGTGTTTCTTTCCCCAGTCGATGACGACGCGTGGCAGGTAGCGGGAGGCGGAGCCCAGCGCATAAAGTTCGTGCCACTCAGAGGCTGCGCGCTGCTTTTCCGTAGCGCTCAGAAAGGCAGGGAACCCGACTGAAGGGAGCTGTAGGCCAACGATCGGTACTGTTTCCTCACGTGCCGGGGTGGAACCGGAGGCGGGAACATCGAATCCCCAAGGTACCTTCCGATCCTCCCGCCAGCATTTCTCATAATTGAATTCCACCACATCGCCGCCCACGTCCCCACACCACCAGTTATCACGGATGCTGTCAATTTCCTGGAAAGGGGTAAGGCGCGGAATGGGGCCATCCACGAAGGGGCGCAAACCGGGGAAATGGAGAATGGCAAACACCGCGGCAAACCGGCGCTCTTCCGGTATTTGTGCCTGCGAGTATGCCTGGAAGTAGGGCTTGAGCCTGGGCTCTGCCTCCCCAGCGGCCTGGGCCACCTGCCTTGCAAGCACCGGCTGATCGAGAAGAGCTGCGCGCGCCCAGGCCGATGGCGCCATGCGCTGACGCAGGTTTGCTGGAAACGTCCGCCCTTGCGCGACGCGCGCGAAGACCTCCGCCGGGATTCGGGTATTGAGCAGGGTCGCAGCAGCCGGGCTGAACTGGGGCCCGCATCCAGGTGAATCAGGCTTTTCGCAGGGACTGATATCCCAACCATCGTCGTATTCAATGGGGTTCTGCCAGAGGCGGGACTCGAAGGTTTCGAAATCCGTCACCACCTGCATCTGCTCATCCTGGAACAAGTGAAGCGCCGAGAGAGGCAAGTTCTTGCTTTCCGCCAAAGCGGCCTTCAGGACTTGCCGCGCGAGCTCGTCATCCCCCGACTCCCTCGCCAGCCGGGCCCGATAGTAAGCCACGGTGGCATAAGCTTCGGAAGTCGGTGGCACCTTGGCGGCGGCTGCCATTACTTCTCTGAAAACAGTGTCGCCGGGCTTCAACTGCCAAAGTACGGCCACGAGCCACGGCGGGGAGTACGTTCTCCTCCACTTGTCAATCGAGTTCTCGGGCGAGCCGCCTTCGGATAGCCACGCACTCAGGTTATCATTCGCCGGGTGCGGGAAGCGACGCCCCAGCCAGGTGTAGTCGACGAGGTCCTGCCCAAAGTGGATTCCGGTTCCTCCCGCGGCCAGCAGCTTACCAAGTTCGCTTAGACGTTGCTCCGGATGAAGGCGATAGCGCACGAAGCCCAGCTGCGATTCGGCGTCGTCATGCACGGATCGCTCCGCGGGGTCTTTGAGTATGGCTTCAAGCTGCACCTCAGCTTGGCCGAGGAACGCCGGGTTGTAGGTCTGGTTCGGCTCGGCAGTTACGCTCGCCTGCCGGATCAAAGTCCGGGCGACAAGGTAAGGGGCGAGGGTGTGCCAGGGCGACGACTTGTCCTCGGCGATGGCTTGAAAGCCCTTCACCGCGTTTTCGTAACCCTTGGTGATTTCATGATCCTCGGTCGGGCCAGCATAAAAGTGCGCGGCGGCAATCTGATAGGCACGGTCCGCGCGGAGCAGCGGGTTGGCCGTGGCCGGAAGGGGGGGTGGGATATTGCCTCTGCCGCTACAGTTGCTAAACACTGCATCCTGGCCGCTAATCCACTCTTGCGGCTCGGGGCTCGTGGCGCCAAAACGGCGGGCGCGATCTTTCAAGGTTTCGACCGCGGTGGTGAATGCCGGATCCAGGCAGTTCGGATAGACGTTCAATCCGGTTCCTGTTGGTTTTTATTCCTGGAGATCGTTCTGCCCAGGCCGTTGGGTATACTGATTCCTGGCGGCTGTCCACTCTGCCGCCGTTTGCTCCACCGGGCTCGGCGGTTCAATGCACCGCTCGGCGTCATAATGGTCCAGCAGCGATTGCTGTTCCGCTGCGCTGAGGGGCTTTGACTCCAAATATCGATAAGCGACGACGCGGTAGGCTTCATACCAATCGGGAAGCACCACTCCGATTTTCCCCCGCGCGAAGTCCGCGATGGGCCGGTCGGGCCCGTGCGCTCGGGCGAGGATGGCCTCGCTGAAAAATGGTCCGCAGGTTTCGCCCAGCCGGGGGTGGAACAATAAAGCTGCAAGTACGCAGAGGATTATTGCTCTCGGGAAACGGCTCATGGTTTCACCATCGCTTGAAGGTTCGCCACCGCCGCCGGGGTCCAGGCGCCGGGATGGAAGACATAAACTCGCTCGTCGCGTCGAATAGCAGGCCAGGGCTCATCGGTCGAGACGCCGGCGCTGGTTTCGCAAAGAGGCTCGCGAAGGGGATAGGTCCAATCGAGCTGGTTTGAGAGGGGATGATCAGGGCCCATGCGAAAGAACATGGTGACAGCTTCGTCCACGGGCAGGCCGCTGATCCAATCGTCATCCGCACACCAGGAAGCCAGGGCGGTGAACGAGAGCGGCATGCCTTCGGGCAGCCTCTTTCTAACCTCCCGAAGCAGGTTGACGTAGAAGGCACGCTGCGACCGCGTGGCGTCAAAGTCAATTTGCAACATGGCGGTGCGCGGCTTCTCGGCCGAGCGCTGGATCAAGCTCGCGACCTGGGCAGGAAGGTTCGGAGTGTCGATGGCAGCCCCGGCAGCGGCCGCCTCAACTCGTACCACGGCGATAATCCGGGTGGCCGGTGAGACCAGCAAGCGCTGAAAGCGCGGCCGTGACCACAGTCGCGGCGAAATGAAGATGGTTTGATCCAGATAGGCCACGGCGTAGCGCTGAGGATCGAGCGCGCGAAGATCTTCGGGATTCTCCCACGCCCAAACCGTCAGACGGGGAAAGGCCGCGAGTGCCGCCGGGCGCTTCCGTGCATCGGACCCGCCCATGCCTGTGGCCACAACCATTAACACGAGTGCGGTTAGGCCAGTTTTATTGAAAGGGCTTAGCTCGGCAACTGTTCGCAACATCATGGCCACATCGTCTTGCCTCCTCCTTTCAATTTCTTGCCCTAGGTCCAGTCTAACTGGACCCGAGGAGGCATCGCCGTTTCATAACATTAGACCTGTTTTGTATGGTCTGCACTCGGTCCCCGATTACTAACGAAAAACCGCGTACCTCTCAGACACGTCCGCGCCACGCTTGCTTGCACCGCAGGGGCAAACCGTGAGTGGCCGTGGGTGAAACCCACGGAATGGAAGCCCAAAATCCTTGCCGGCCCTGAAGGGGCCGGACTTATGGGTCAACCCCGCTGGGGTTGGGCGTTTCGCTCTGGGCCGCGATCCGCAGGTTCAAACCTGCGGCTAGTCACCTAAGGCCCTTTCAGGGACTCGGGCCAGCCAGCCCCGCCAGGCCGCCGCCGATTCCTACCGATTCAGCCATCGAGTGGATTGGCAATTCATAGCCCTAACTACTTCAGCTGCTCGCCGAATCCCGCCTTGTAGTAGTCCTCGAAATAGTACACGACCAATTCGGTCTTCGGAATGAAGTCGGACTTTCTGGTTATGAGATGGTTCTCGTCGACGCGCCGCAATTCGCCCTCCCAGCACACGCTCACGCCGACATACTGGGGGTCCCTCAAACCAGGGTCAGGTTCTTCAAGAACAAGTTCAAAGTCCTTGATGGGAGTCTTCCACGTGTTCGCTGTCGTTAGGATGTATTTGACCCATTCCGCCTCCCTGGTGGGCTGCCTTCCTCCGTGCTTCTCCAGTTCTTGGGTGGGGAATTCCCTCAACCTCTTCTGGAGCGAGGGATCGATGCAAGCTTCCTTTAGCATCTTTCGGAACTCCATCTCGGAGGTAGGACAATGTCCCCACATCGGTGCGTATTCATGTCGTACGTGTAGAGTCTTGTGCGCCGGGAATCGCTGGCTCCAATAGTATGTTACGGATGTTGTCCAGTCCGGCTCCCCATCGTTTTCGATTAACCCGAGGCGGACCAGTTTCTCCCTCTCAGATTTTGCAAGCGTTGCCATTTGGGACTTACCTTTGGCAGCGCTAACATTGTAGTGTCCGAAATCTTGGATGCTGATGCCGAGACTGCTTAGAAGGTGGGCATAGTCGACCCCATGGATCTCTGCGCGAACTTGAGTGTGGTACTTTAGTTCTTGGCCATCGACCCAGACGCGGAAACTCGAGAAATCCGGCCGTCCGCCGAAGAACGGATCGAGTTTGTATGGCGGGATCGGAAACGCCACCTCGGTGGTGATGTCTCCATCGGAGGTGTTCAGAAACTCGTACTCAACTACCACCTTTTTCAAGCTGATGGTCAGCCGCTCCTTCTCCATCGAAATGCGCGCTTCTTTACGCAACTGAATTCCACCGGCACCGGTCTCTACCGCTGAGTCGTTTCCGAGTAGAATTGCGCAACTTCCGAAGACCAGAATTGCGAAAAGAAATCTAACCGCACATCTGACCGAGGTCGGCGCTGAATCCCAGAAGAGCGACTTATACATGGCGAGCCTTTAGGTTAACTCGTGCAATCGAATATGGACAGCCTCGTCAAATCGTTGAATCACTCAATCGCCAAATTTCTCGACCGCCAGCGCGACCGCGTTCCCGCCACCCAGGCACAGCGCGGCCACGCCGCGCTTCGCGTTGCGCCGGGCCATTTCATAGAGCAGCGTCACCAGGACGCGCGCGCCGGAGGCTCCGATGGGGTGGCCGAGCGCGACGGCGCCGCCATTCACATTGGTCTTGGCGGGATCGAGGCCCAACTGCTCCATCACGGCGATGGCCTGGACGGAGAAGGCTTCGTTCAATTCAAACAGGTCCACGTCCTCGGTTTTCCAATCGACCTTTTTGAGTAATATGCGCACGGCGTCCACCGGCGCCATCATCACCCACTTGGGCTCGACGCCACTCACCGCTTGACCCACAACACGCGCCATCGGCGTCTTCCCCAGCTCGCGCGCTTTTTCCGCCGACGTCACGACCAGCGCTGCCGCGCCGTCGTTGGTGCCGGGAGCGTTGCCTGCTGTAACGGTGCCATCCGTCTTGAAGGCGGGCCGCAGCTTGGCGAGCGCTTCGAATGACGTATCGGCGCGCGGAGATTCGTCGGTCGAGAACTGGATGGGCTCACCTTTCTTTTGCTTGATGGAGATGGGCACGATCTCGTCTTGGAAGCGGCCATTCTTGATGGCATCGATGGCACGGCGGTGGCTCTCGACCGCATACGCATCCTGGCGTTGGCGGGTGATACCGTATTTCTCCGCCACCAACTCGCCCGTCATGCCCATGTGGAAGTCCTCGTAGGCGTCCCACAAGCCGTCGGTAATCATGGAGTCGAGCACTTTACCGTGCCCCATCCGCAGTCCCGCGCGGGCCTGGGGGAGGAGGTAGGGGGAGTTGGTCATCGATTCCATGCCGCCCGCCACCACAATTTCCGAGTTGCCGGTCTGAATGGCCTGCGCGGCCAGCGCCACGGCCTTCAGTCCCGAGCCGCAGACCTTGTTGATCGTCATGGCGGCGACGTGAGGGTCGAGCCCTCCCTTCAGTCCTGCCTGGCGCGCAGGATTCTGGCCGAGTCCCGCCGAGACCACGTTGCCCATAATGATTTCATCGACCTGGGCGGGGTCGATTCCCGCACGGCGCACCGCTTCGTGGACGGCGAAGGCGCCCAAATCCACGGCGGAAAAAGGAGTAAGTGAACCCTGGAATTTTCCAATGGCTGTGCGGCAGGCTGAAATGATGACGACTTCACGCATATATTCCCACCCCCGGGCGAAAAGTGTGTTCTCGGCTTTTGAAAATGTCAAGGCGTGCGAGCCACACACATCCCCTTGAATGGATCGTGTCCGGGGAGGGGTTGCGCGGACCTGTTTTGTTGATTCCGCGGCTTTCCCTTGGCCATAGGAGACGAGCTGCTTTTTCTGGGATGTCGCGACGCTTTTTGGTGGCTTGCCTTCGCCGGGGCGAGTAGAATAGTGCGCTCCTGTTCAGGCTGTTGGTGCGGCACGGACGGGGCAGGGAGAGTCGAATGAGCGCAGCGCGCAGCGAGGGGAAAGCCCCGAGAGTGCCGGAATTACGGCGGCGCCTGGTCATGATAACGGTTGTGGCGCTGTTGGCCATCCCGCAGCTTGCGGCGGCTGCCGATCAGCCACCCCCGCCGCCGAAATCCAACTCCGCCACGGGCAAGGGCGCGAGCGGCCAGTTTCCCAAGCTTTGGCACTCCGTCTCCACCCAGCACGACTTCCGGGTGGAAGTAAAGGATAACGTTTTCCGTGCGGAATGGGTGAATGTTCCCCCCGCTACGGCCAAACAGGGCGTTTATATTCGCACGGAATGCCGGCGGTCGGGATCAAAGTGGGTGGGTGCGTCAAGCCTCAACATGCTCTTTGCTGTCCGCGGGGCGCCCGCCGGGAAAGACACCAAGGTCTGTCATCTCAATGTGCGCTTTGAGGTGGACTCGCTCTCGCCGGAAAAGATCACCGGGCACTCGGAGAAGCTGAAAGATTTCGACGTCAACACCTGTCAGGTGCGGCAAACGAACTGGGGAGAGTTCACCTGGGTGCCGAAGAGGTGAGGAGGTTGTGGGCCCTCCGCCGCTCGGATGGGCGGATCTTCGGCCCCGGCGGCCGCTCATGGCGGAAGTGCTCCGAACCTGCCTGGCCCGCTAAAAGTTGACTTTCATGTACCCCTGGGTTACTTTCAGAGACGGGACAAGCGCTCCTTCCCGTACCTTATGACTCCTGAGAGCAGCGTGGTGGAAGTGACATTAGAAAGTGACCTCAAGAATGTTGAGGTGGCGGAGGAGATTTCCCGCAGGGTCGCAGGCACGGCAGGATTCTGTGAGGAGGACCAGCATCGGATTGAAATGGCCGTGCATGAGTCCATGATCAATGCGATCTGGCACGGCAACAAAAATGATTGCAGTAAGACGGTCTGGTTGCGGTTTCAAATCTATCGCGACCGGCTGGAAATTCGGATCCGGGACCAGGGTAACGGTTTCGATCCACAGCGCATTCCCAATCCTCTCGCAGATGAGAATCTGCTGAACGTGTCCGGCCGAGGAATTTTTCTCATTCAGAGCTTCATGGACGAATTTCACGTGGAGCATATCGCCGGCACGGGGACCGAAGTGACGATGGTGAAGCGCCTGAGTTCCGGTATTCAGTCTACACAAGGAGGAAGCAATCGTGAGCATGAAAGCCACAATTCGACAGGTTGATTCGGTGACGGTCGTCGATATCGCCGGCAGGATCACCCTCGGAGAAGGGTGCACGCAGTTGCGGGAAATAATCCGCGACCAATTGACCAAGGGCAACAAGAGGATTTTGTTGAACCTTGCGGACGTCACCTACATCGACAGTTCGGGAATCGGCGAACTGGTGAGTGGCTTCACGGGTGTCGCCAAGCAGGGCGGAGCGTTAAAGCTCCTGAACCTTACGAAGAAGGTTCACGATCTGTTGCAGATCACGAAGCTCTATACGGTCTTCGACGTCCACGATGACGAGGCCAAGGCTGTCAGCAGCTTCACGAAAACCCCCAGCGCTTAGGGAGGCGTCCGGGAGGCCGCCATCCGGCCCCCCATGTACGCCCTCGGCCGGAGCGTTGGGCCGCGCGCTCGGGCCGTGGCCCGCCGTGACCTGACTCGTTTCCGGTCAGCCCCATTGTCCTTCGGTTTCATCCAAAGGGTCCGGCGCTTCTCGGGAGTGGAGACTCCGGGAAGCGCCGACCCCGGCGCTTTGCCTCCACCACCAAAGTGGGGCGGCAACCGGGCTGCGGAAAACGCTCTGGTGCTGTCCTCCTGAGTGCCCACTGTCATCCTGAGTGCCGGTTCTTTCGGCACGAAGGATCTGCATTTATCTGGGTTACTGAAAACCCATGCAGATCCTTCGCTGCGCTCAGAATGACAGCGTGAGGGGTCTTTCCACAGCGGCAGTAACCCTCGCTTATTATTTCTTGGTGCGGCTGCCTGGTTTGACGGCGGGAATTCCGGCTTTGCACAATGGGCAATCCGCCGGGTTGTAGTTCTGAATCTGCAATCTGACGAGCGCGGCTTGCGGCAGGCCCAGGTCTGCCTTGCCGCCGCTGCGGTCGATGAGCGCACCGGCGCCTACCACCTTGCCGCCCGACTGCTCCACGCACTGAATCGTCTCGCGCGTGGAGAGTCCCGTGGTCAGCACGTCTTCCACCACCAGCGTGGGCTCGCCGGGCGCCAGGCCGAAACCCCGGCGCAGGGTCATGGCGCCCTCCTGCCGCTCCGTAAAGATCGCGCGCGTGCCCAGGGCGCGGGCCACTTCGTGCGCCACCAGAATTCCCCCCAGCGCCGGCGCCGCCACCACGGCGGCGCCCAGGTGGCGCAACTTCGCAGCCAGCTCAGAACCCAACTGCTCCGCCACGCGGGGATGCTGAAGTACCAGCGCGCATTGCACGTAGCGATTGCTGTGCAGGCCCGAGGAGAGAATGAAATGCCCTTCCAGAATCGCCGAATGTTCGCGAAAGACGTCGAGGATTTCATTTTCCGTCATGGGTGTTTAGCCTAAGGCAGGGGATCGTAGCGCCTTTTCCATCTCCGCGGCGATGGCGTCGGCAGCGGCCGCGGGATCCGGGGCGGCGGTGATGGGACGTCCCATGACCAGATAGTCCGCGCCCGCCCGGATGGCGCGCTCGGGAGTGGCGATGCGTGTCTGATCGTCGCTGGCAGCAGCCGCCGGCCGGATGCCGGGCGTAACGATCAGCAAATTGGGGCCACAGGCTTTGCGAATTGCCGTGATTTCCCAGGGCGACGCCACGACGCCGTCGAGCCCCGCGGCCTGGGCGAGCCTTGCCAGCCGGACCACAACTTCTTCCGGCGAACCCTGGAAGCCCACTTCGGCGAGATCCTCGGGGCCGAGGCTGGTCAGGACCGTGACGGCCAGCACCCGCGTGGGCGCTGCGACGCCGCGCGCGCTCTGGGCCGAGCGGACACCTTCCACGGCCGCTTCCAGCATCTTGCGCCCGCCGCAAGCGTGAACGTTCACCAGGCTCACGCCCATTAGCGCCGCCTGGCGCACCGCGGCCCGGACCGTGTTGGGAATGTCGTGGAACTTGAGATCGAGGAAGACCTGTTCGCCGGTGGCCAGCAGATAGCGGGCCAGCACCGGTCCTTCCGCCGTGAAGACTTCCGAGCCAACCTTAAACATCCCCACGTGGCCGTGGAGCTTCTGGGCAACTTCGAGGCCCGCTTCCGCGCTCTGGACATCGAGCGCCACAATCATCTTTTCCCATGCCGGCATGTCTGTCATTTTAGTGGAACGGTGCTCGAAGTTGAAAGGGAAAGTTTTGCCAACAGTAACAGCGACCGGCTACTCCCCGGTTTTGCTCGCGTCACCGAAGAGAGCGAGGAATTCGTCGGACGATTTTCGCAGCACCAGCCAGTCTGCCAGCAGGTCCGGGGTCTCCAGCCATACCTGGAACCAGCGCGCGATCTCCTGCTTCTCCATCCGTTTCTCGGCCCGCACGCGCGGGTTGGCCGCGAGGCTTTGGGCCCGCTGCTTGCCCCATTTGACGAGCGCGTAGACCCATTTCGCGCCTATTGCATCTGCCGCGCTGCGGTAGTCGCGATAAATGGCGTCGAGCTTCAGCAGAGATTGCTCCGCGCTACCCAGGTCATGAAACTCCAGAACACCTTTCAGCCGGACGGCGTAAGGCTCCGGCAGGACAGGTTCGGAGTAACGGTCCTCGTACTCAACGCGATAGCCGGCCGCGCGCAAAACCGAGGCAAGGTAAGCCAGAGAGGTCTTGCCGCGAGGGCCAAGTTGGCGCTCAAGCTCGCTGCGGATGGCGCGCAGTTCTCCCTCGGCGACGCGATCCAGCTTTTGCGCTCGACAGTAATCCAGAACGAACTGCTTCTTGCTCATGCGGGCGGACACTGGCTCTTTCGGGGCCGGCTTATGGGGGTTGGCCGCGGCGCTGAGGAGCTTGGGTTTTCGAGCTGGCTGCGGGTTTGGGCGGAACTCCGCGCCGCAGGGCCGCCATTTCTTTACGGTAGCGCGCCACATTGCGCTGATGCTCGGCAAGGGTTTGAGCAAAGATGTGACCGAAATGATTATTGCTTACAAAGTAGAGTGCTTTGCCCTCGGCCGGGTGGAATGCCGCCCGTAACGAGACCTCACCGGCACTGGCAATGGGTCCGGGCGGCAGACCGGCGCGCCGATAAGTATTGAAAGGCGAGTTGAATTTCAAATCACGCGGGGTGATGGGGCCGAGGGTGCGATGATCGAGTTCGGCGGCGTAGATCACCGTCGGGTCGCACTGCAAAGGCATGCCCTTTTCGAGCCGGCGCGCGAACACGCCGGCCACCACCGGGCGCTCCGCGGGGTCGGGGGTTTCCTTCTCAACCAAAGACGCCAGAGTGACGGCCTCATGCAACTTATCCGAGCCGGGAGAGAATTCGTTGTGGAACCTGGTCAGGAGGATGTGCCGGAAGCGAGCCAGCATCGTGGCGACGACCGTGGCGGCGCCGGTGCGCCGGGGAAATCGATACGTATCCGGAAAGAGATAACCCTCCAGCGATGGCGCCTGCGAATCAAGATCACGAATCAAAGCAGTCTGTTCGGTCACCCGCAGGAATTCCGCGGGGTCGATGGCCAGTCGTTCCTCGAGAATGCGCGCCATATCAAATCGGTCGGAGCCTTCGGGAATCAACACCGTGTAGAGATAAACATCTCCTTGCGCCAATTTACGATAAACATCGATGGGGCGCAGGGGGCGGTCGAAGAGGTATTCACCTGCCTTGAGATGATTGTGCGAGCGTCCCAGCCAGTAACGAACCAGGAAAGGAATCCGCTGCGCGAGCACGCCCCGCGCCACGAGCAGCTTGGCGATGGATTGGGCGTCGGTCCCGGGCTCGATCAGGACCATGGTGCTGCCGGAGAAGGCTTGATACGGGTGGTAGAGATCGCGCACGACCCACGCGACAGCCGCCAAGCCCAGCACCACGGCCAGGGCCGCGAGTTTAAGCTTCATCCGATGCTCCGACTTGCCGGCGGCGCTCGTTTTCGACGTAATCAAGATAACTCTGCAAAAGCAGAACCGCCGCCAGGCGGTCCACGGCGCGCTGTCTTTTGGCGATGCTTATTCCGGACTCGCGCAGGGTGCGGTTCGCCTCCACGCTGGTCAGGCGCTCATCCCACAAGTCCACGGGGCAGGTCAGGCGCTGGCGGAGTTTCTCCGCGAATTCCGCCACACGTTGCGACATGCTCGTTTCGCCGCCCCCGTGTCCAATGGGGTTTCCCACCAGTACGCGCTCCACCGCGTACTCCTCCGCCAGCGCGCCGAGATGTTCCAAATCGTCGCGCAGGCGCGTCCGCTCCAGCGTGGGTAGTCCCTGCGCCGTAATGCCGAGCGCGTCAGACACCGCTAGGCCGATGCGCTTGGTGCCAAAATCAATCGCCAAAATCCGTCGATTCACGAGAGTATTAGCCCGGTGACAAGAGGCCTAGTCGGCGTCCTCTAGGGCGATCCGGCACGGCCGCCTCGGCTCGAACCACCTCGATCCGATGATACACCCATCGAGTTGCTTTCAGGGAGACCGGTAGCACCTACAGCAGGCGGGGAGACGAACCGAGAGTGGAAGCGGCGATCAGTGAACGGGCTCAGGATGACAGCAGCTCAGCTCGACACCTCGGCGGCCTCGGGCATGGACTCCGCCAGGTCGGCGGGCCAATCGGCCAATTCCAACGTCATGGACCTTTCGTTGCAGCAGGAGAAGCGTTCGCAGCGCAGGCAATCACGCCAGACCTTGGCGGGAAACCTCTCTTTGGGGGTCTCGCGAAATCCCAGTTTCTCAAAGAACTCAGGACTCATGGTCAGTGCAAAGACGGTCTTCACTCCGAACCCGTCTGCTTCGCGGATGAGCCGGTTGGAAATCTCCCGGCCGATGCCTTGGGATTTTCGAGCCGGGTCCACGCACAGCGAGCGGATTTCCGCGAGCTCCTGGCTGTAAAGCCGGAGCGCCGCGCAACCCACAATGCTGCTCTCATCCTCCGCCACCGTGAACTCCCACACATTCTCGTAAAGCTCGGTAAGCGTCCGCGGCAGGATGACGTGCTCGCCAGCGTAGTGGCTGATCAGCCGGTAGAGCTCAGGCACATCACTCAACTTGGCTTTGCGAATCGTCAGCAACACTTCCTTTTTTCCAATCTGTCCGCCCACGGGCAGCGGCGGACGGGCGTAGTACGGCGCAGCCGTATTAAAGCTATGCGTGCTCATCCTGCATGAGCAAAAGCATGAGTGCCTTCTGTACGTGCAAGCGGTTTTCCGCCTGGTCGTACACGACGGACTGCCTTGAATCGATAACCTCGTCGGCAACTTCCTGGCCGCGGTGAGCCGGAAGACAGTGCATGAACACGGCCGTGGAATCGGCCGCGGCCATGAGTTCTGCGGTCACGCGATAAGGTGCAAAGACCTGCGAGCGCAAGTGCGCGGCGTATTCCTGCCCCATGCTCGTCCAGACGTCGGTATAAACGGCCTGCGCGCCCTCCACCGCCTGAATCGGGTCGTGCCGGGCCTCCACGCTTGCTCCGGATTCGGCCGCCAAGGCGCGGGCAGCCTCCACGACGTCCGCTTTTGGTTCATAACCGGAGGGAGTCGCCACGCGCATCGCTGCCCCGAATTTTGCCGCCATGATCATCAGCGAGTGACACACGTTGTTGCCGTCCCCCACGTAGGCCAGTTTCAATCCCTGCAGGTTGCCGAACTTTTCGTGCAGGGTGAAGAAATCCGCCAGCGCCTGGCAAGGATGAAAAAGGTCGGTCAGGGCATTGATGACGGGGATGGTGGCATTCGCGGCAAGCTCCAGGACTGACTCATGCGCGAACGTCCGCGCCACGATACCGTGCACCCAGCGCTCCAGGTTGCGGGCGACGTCCTTGATGGCTTCGCGCTCACCCAGGCGCGGCTTGGTGTGTTCCAGGTAGACGGCAAAACCTCCCAGGCTGGTGATGCCGACTTCGAAAGTGGTGCGGGTGCGCAACGAGGGTTTCTCGAAAATCAGCGCCAGTTGCTTCCCCCGCAGGGCCTGCGTGAACTTGCCGGGCGTGGCTTTCACCCGGTCCGAAAGGTCGAAGATGAGCTTCAGATCGCTGCGGGTCAAATCCTGGTCGGCGAGGAGGTCGCGGACACTCAGAGTCTCCACCTTCTTGCTCGTCGTCACTGCCGTCATGGGTTTTCCCCCTGCATCGCGGCTGCCGGCACGAGCGTTGCCAGGATCGGCCGTAGAACTCGAACCAGTTCGTCAACGTGCTTCGCTTCGATAATCAAAGGCGGCAGGAAGCGCAGCACATTCTCCTGCGTGCAATTGAAGAGCACCCCCGCCTCCAGCGCCTGCCGCACCACGCCCTTTCCCGGCACGGCCAGTTCCATCCCCACCATCAATCCGTCGCCTCGCACTTCGCGGATCTCCGGAAACTCCCGCCGCAACCCTTCGAGCTGCCCGCGGAAATACGCTCCCACTTCGCGCACGTGCGCGAGGAAGCCGGGACGCTCGAGGATTTCCAGAACTTTGAGGGCCAGCCGGCATTGCAACGGACCGCCTCCGAAAGTCGTCCCGTGCAGGCCGGGTGAAAACGCCTGCGCAACTTCCTCGCGCGCCAGGATGGCCGCCAGGGGCAGCCCGGCAGCGAGAGGCTTGGCCACGACTATGACGTCCGGCTTCAAACCGAACTTGCTGAAGGCAAAGAAGCGGCCTGTGCGCCCAAGCCCGCACTGAATCTCATCGCAGATCAACAGTGCACCGCGGGCGCGGCAGAGTTCTTGGGCCGCCTTGAGGAAATCCTCCCGGATTTCAACAACCCCGCCCTCGCCCTGGATAACTTCCAGCAGCAGCGCGGCGACCCGCGGCGTGAAGCTCTCCCGGAGGTGCGCAATGTCGTTCCGGCGGACGAAGTGGACTCCCGGCAGCAGGGGTTCGAAAGGCTCGCGATACTTTTTAGGCCACGTCGCCGAAAGCGCACCCAAGGTGCGCCCGTGGAAGGAGTTCTCCAGGGCCAGGAATTCGTACCGCTCGCAGGGCTCACCCGGGGTGTGTAGTCGCGCGTAGGCACGCGCCAGCTTCATGGCCCCCTCGATCGCTTCCGTTCCGGTGTTCGCAAAGAACGCCCGGTCCAGGCCGGAGAGGCGAGTCAGCTTTTCCGCCAGGGGGGCCTGATAGGGATGGTAGATCAGGTTGGAAACATGCAAAATCGTTTCCGCTTCATCGCGGAGCGCCGCCAGGATCTCCGGGTGGGCGTAACCCAGAGAATTGACCGCCAGGCCGCCCAGGAAATCCAGATACTTCTTGCCGTTCTCGTCGTAGAGGTAGCAGCCTTCACCGCGCGCCGCCAGGATGGGCAGGCGATCGTAAGTGGGAATCAGCACCCGCTTCTCGAGTTCTGCAATCTGCTCGCGATTCATCAGCCCTTCACAATCCGTGTCCCCGCAGTTTTCCCGCCCTGCACCGCGTCCAACAGAACGTTTGGCGCGGTCGTTGATAGGATATCCACTTCACCCACGTTGTGGCGCAGCAGGCGCGCGCACGAAAGCAATTTCGGAATCATGCCGTCCCGAACCACACCCTGGCTGATCAAGCGGCGGATCTCGCTCAATTTGACCACGGGTAGCAAGCGTTTCTTCACGTCCCAAACGCCCCCCGCTTCGGTAAGGTAGAGCAGGCGGTCAGCCTCGAGGGCGCTCGCCAGGGCCGCCGCCAAGTCGTCGGCGTTGATGTTTAGAAACTCACCCCGCGAGTTCAAACCCAGGCTCGCGACGACAGGGATCAAGCCGCCGCCCAGGGCAATTTCCAGAATCGTGGTTTTGACCTTGTGCGGTCGGCCCACGAACCCCAAATCCTTCCTGCTGCCCTTCACCCCGACCGTCAGTTTGCGCGCGCGCACCAGGCTACCGTCGCCTCCGCAGAGCCCCAGGGCAGGCTGACCCTGATTCTCGAGTTCGGCCACCCACTGCTTGTTCACCAGGCCCGCCAGCACCATCATTGCCACATCGCGGGTGGCTGCGTCCGTCACGCGCAGGCCGTGGTGGAATTCCGTCACGATGTCCAGCCGTTCCAGCGTGCGCGTCAGCAACTTGCCGCCGCCGTGCACGACCACCACCGAGTGGCCGGCCTGGCAAAGCGCCGCGATCTGCCGCGCCAACCTCTTGCGGTCCTTCGGGTCCTCCGCACCATGCCCGCCGATTTTCACGACCAACTTCATAGCAGCCCCGTTTCCTGAGGGAAGCCGAACATCACGTTCAGGTTCTGGACCGCCTGCCCCGCCGCCCCCTTGCCCAGGTTGTCGAGAGCGGAGACGAGGATCAGCTTCCCCGTGGATGTGTCGAGAGCAAAGCCCAGGTCCGCATAGGGCGTGTGAGCCACGGCCTGAATCTCCGGCAGCTCTCCGGCGGGATAAACGCGCACCAGGGGCGCTGCCGCATAGAATTCCCGGAACAGCGCCTCCACCGCGCTCGCCGCACGCTCGCCGGCCAGACGCACATAGATTGTGCTCAGGATGCCGCGCGTGATGGGCAGAAGGTGGGGAGTAAAGGTGAAATCCCTCTCCGCCAGGTTCAGCACCTGGAGCATCTCCGGCACGTGCCGATGATTGAACAGGCCGTAAGCGCGCAGATTCTCATTGACCTCGGGGAAATGCAGTTTATCACTGGGCGCGCGGCCGGCGCCGCTGGCTCCCGACTTCGAATCTGCGATGACCCCGGCGCCGAGGTCCACCCATTTGGCCTTGAGCAACGGCGCGAGCGCCAGGATGATGGAAGTGGCGTAACAGCCGGGATTCGACACCAGCCGCGCCTGAGCGATGGCGGGTGCGGCGAATTCCGGAATGCCATAGACCGCCTCGGCCAAAGCCCCGCGAGCGTGGTGGGCAAAGCCGTACCAGCGAGCATAGGCGGCCGAGTCTTTCAACCGGAAAGCGCCACCCAGGTCCACCACGCGCAGGCCGCTCGCGAGCAAGTCCGGCACCACCGCATGCGATGTCTCATGGGGAGTGGCCAGGAAGACCACTTCGCACCCGGAAGCGGAAATCTGCTCCACGTCCAGGGGCTCGCACAGGACCGAAAAACGCCCGCGCAGTTTGGGGTGGACCTGGTCGATCGCGAAGGCCTGCTTGCCGTCCCTTCCGGACGACATCAGGCAGACGACGGAAGCGAAGGGATGGCGGGCCAGGAGGCCCAGCAGCTCGCACCCCACGTAGCCTGTGGCGCCGATCACGGCGGCGTGAACCACCGCCGGGGCCGCCGATTCCACGCCATGATGCCGGAATGTCTTTATCGCGACTGCTGTACTCAAAGCCTCTTGTACCCCCACATCCGCTGAAAGCATATTTATACAGTCCCTGTATAAATATTCTTATTTATAGCGTGGGGAGTGTTCGCGTGTCAAGAAGAAACTCGGGGCCGAAGCATGGGGCGCGCAAGGCGGGCCGTTTGGGCGGGCTCTGACGCAGGGAGGAGGGGCTCTTCGGAACCGGGCGGCGACAATGAAGAAAGTTCCACGCGGCGCAGGCCGCTCCAGTATAATATCGTCTTCGGGCGGTACCAAACTGAGGACGCAGTCAGGGGAGGATGCAGAATGCAGCGCATCGCCGTGTTTGTGTGCGGGTGTTTACTCATGATTTCAGCCTATGGCTTCGCGGCGCCGATCAAGACTCAAGAGATCACCTTGCCGAGCGGCGGCGAGACCATCGCGGGTTATCTGGCTCTCCCGGATGCGGCCGGCATACACCCGGCCGTGGTTGTCATCCACGAATGGTGGGGACTGAACGATTGGGTCAAGGAGCAGACGCGGAAACTGGCAGAGAACGGGTACGTGGCACTGGCGGTGGATCTCTATCGCGGCCAGGTGGCGTACGACCCTTCGCTCGCCCACGAACTGATGCGCGGCATGCCGGAGGACCGGGCTATACGTGATTTGAAGGCGGCTTTCGATTATCTGGCCGCGCGCGAAGACGTGAACAAGGAGAAGATTGGCTCTCTGGGCTGGTGCATGGGGGGCGGGTACTCCCTGCTGCTGGCGGTGAACGAGCCGCGGTTGGCGGCTTGCGTGGTCAACTACGGCGCCATGCCCACGGACGCGGCGGCCATTCAACAGATCCAGGCGCCGGTGCTGGGGAATTTCGGTGCGGACGATCGTGGTATACCTCCCAGCGCGGTCGAGGCATTCGAGAGCGCCATGAAGGCTGCGCACAAATCGACCGACGTAAAGGTGTACCCCGGCGCCGGCCACGCCTTTGAAAACCCGAACAACAAGTTGGGCTATCGCGAAACCGCTGCGGCGGACGCCTGGGCGCGCACCCTCACCTTTCTGGACCGTACGTTGAAGTAGGGGCTGGTCGTTGCCGCTTGCGCGGGAATGCCTGGGAGGTGCTCGTAGCCCGGGCAAGCTGCTTCCGGGTTCGATTGTGGCTCGCACTGGACTTCGGATTGCCTCTGTGAATTCCTTGCCCTGACTTTCCAGATCGCGGGTATTTTATTTCCTCTTTCCCTTCGTCTTCAAGATAACCCTTTGTTTTTCATAAACATCGTGGAGTGAAATCAACAACCTATTTGTTTTCAATAACATCGTGGAGAGTTAACAAACTGACATTTTTTCTACATGTGTTTTCAATAACATCGTGGAACTTACCTTCGTTTTGGGGCCCCCTTCTTGCAGGAGCCAGATTTCGCAAAATATTCAACTAACTTATTTCCAATGATTTGACTTTTATGTGACTCATGGGAATTATCGCTAGCTGCCTTTATTATCATTGGCATCCTGGAGGGAAGTATTACTTGCGCAGTCCCTCTGTCCCCCCTTTGGTTACTCAGGTTACTATATCATCGGTATCCTTATTGTCAAGAGCAAAATCAGGTGCCGGTGTTCTCGAGCCTGGCGTCACATGAAGCCCGTGGTAATGGCGGCAGGTAATGGCTTGCCCTACCCTCTTGGTTCGATCGCGCTATACGCGGAGAGAATACGGCAAGCCGCACCCCTGCAAGGCGGCGGAGCCCTGGGCGCTTGTCAGAAGTTAGTTGTTGCAGAATATGAGCACGAAGGGGCACGGTTGCCGCGAGAAAACGCCCGCTCCCCTTCATTATGCTTTTTGACACCTTAGCGTGGCTGTGTGAAGATAGCGCGGGAGCTACTCCATGGCAAAGAACCGCGGTCCTCGAATTATCCTGGCCCTCGTTTTGTTTTTCCTGATCTTCCTACCCCTTCTCACGAACGGTGTTGATCTGCTCGTGGATTGGTTGTGGTTCAAGCAGGAAGGTTACCGCATTATCTTCACCACGATCCTGCAGGCGAAAATCGCCTTGAGCACGATCGCCGGCATAGGTTTCATGCTGGTCACGGGGTTGAATCTTGCCGTCGCCCACGCCCTCTCGAAACGCCAGAGGGTTCGTGTTTACGACGAGTATATTGAGTTCCCTGCCCTCAAGCGCATCAGCGGAGCCTTCCGCTGGGTGATTTGGGTGGGAGTGCTCTTCGCCGGTTACGTCGTCAGCCACTGGGGCATTGACCATTGGTTGGCCTACCTACGCGCGCGGCATGTGCCGGTGATGGGCCTGGCGGACCCGCTCTTCGGCATCGATCTGGGATTCTATCTTTTTCAATTGCCCTACACGTGGTTCCTTTACCACCTGGCGCTGGTAACGCTGATCTGCTGCCTGTTGGGCGCCACATTTCTCTACCTGGTGGAAGGCGGCGTTTGGGTGACGCAGCACGGTCCGGTGGTCGCACCCGCGGCGCGGGCGCACCTGATGGTGCTGGGCGGAATTCTTTTCCTTCTCATCGCCTATCGTGTCCGGCTGGCCATGTACAACTTGCTCTACTCGCCGCGCGGAGTGGTATACGGCGCAGGCTATGCGGACGTTCACGCGACCTTGCCGGTGCTGAAAGTGCTGCTCGTTCTTTCGGTCATCACTGCCGCTGTTTTCTTCTTCCGCGCGCCCAAAGGAGACATCCGCACGCCCTTGTATGCCATCGGAGCGCTGGTGGTGGTGGCCATCCTGGGCGGGGCGGTCTATCCGGACATCGTGCAGCGCTTCAGTGTCTCTCCCAACGAGATCGACAAGGAACGCCCGTTTATCGCCAACTCCATCGAATTCACCCGTAAAGCCTACGGGCTCGACCGCTTCGAGGAGCGCAGCTTCTCTGCCGTCGAAGACTTGACGCTGGACGACATCCGCAGCAATGAAGCGACATTCCGCAACGTCCGTTTGTGGGACCACAAACCACTGCTGACCACGTTTGCACAATTACAGGAAATTCGCACCTATTACGATTTCGTGCACATTGATAACGACCGCTACTGGGCCAACGGCGTGTATCGCCAGGTTTCGCTTTCGACCCGCGAATTGAATTTCGAGAGCCTGCCCGGCCGAAGCTGGATCAACGAGCACCTGACCTACACGCACGGCTACGGCCTGTGCCTGGGACCCGTCAACGAGTTCACCAGTGAAGGTTTGCCGGAGCTCTTTATTAAGGATATCCCGCCCGCCTCTTCCATCTCACTCACCATAAGCCGGCCGGAAATCTATTTCGGCGAGCTGGGGAACGATTATTGCTTCGTTAAGACCGGCGCGCAGGAATTCGATTATCCGCGCGGCGACCAGAACGTCTATACGAGCTACCAGGGCACGGGTGGGATTCCCGTGAACAGTTTTTGGCGGCGCCTGTTGTTCACGCTGGCCTTCGGTGAAAAGAACATCCTGTTCTCCTCGGACATCCACGCGGAAAGCCGCCTGATGATCTATCGCCGCGTGCTGGAGCGCACCGAACGCCTTTTGCCTTTCATTCACTTCGACCACGATCCCTACATGGTCATCGCCGAAGACGGCGCACTCTACTGGATGGTCGACGGCTACACGCTCTCCTCGCGCTACCCTTACTCGGAACCTGCCGTCGACGGGGAGAACTACATCCGCAACTCCATCAAGGCCACGGTCAGCGCCTATTCGGGTGAAGTGCGCTTCTACATCAGCGACCCGGATGACCCCTTCATCCAAACCTACGCGCGCCTCTTCCCCGGTGTTTTCCACCCACTCTCCGATATGCCCAAGGACCTGCGCGCGCACATCCGCTATCCGGAAGAGCTCTTTTCCTTGCAGGCGAGCAAGTACGCGTTGTTCCACATGAGGGACCCGCGCGTTTTCTACAACAAGGAGGATTTGTGGCGGGTCGCGCAAAGCGCCGCCGCGGGACCGGCCGCTCCCATGACGCCCTATTACAACATCATGAAGCTCGCGGAAGTGGGCCAGAGGGAGGAGTTTATCCTGATGGTGCCCTTCTCGCCCAAGGGGAAAGACAATATGATCGCCTGGATGGCGGCTCGCTGCGACGATCCGAATTACGGGAAGGTCCTGGTCTTCACGTTTCCGAAGCAAAAACTGATTTACGGCCCGCAGCAGATTGAATCGCGCATCGATCAGGACCCGGCAATCTCGCAACAACTGACCCTGTGGGGGCAGGGCGGCTCTAAAGTGATTCGCGGCACGCTGCTGGTGACCCCCGTGCTCAACTCCGTGCTCTACGTCGAACCGCTTTATCTCGCCGCCGATACAAGCGGCGCTTTGCCGCAACTGCAGCGCGTGTTAGTGGCCTATTCGGACCATGTGGTCATGGAGCCCACCCTGGACGCCGCCCTGACCAAGATTTTCGGCGGCACCGTGACCACTATGGAACAGCGGCCTGCCACAACCCCCGGCCAGCCAGCTCCCAGCCCCGGGACTGCGGGCGCCAAGCCGGCCGCGGCCGCACCGGACATCCAAGCGCTCATCCACGAGGCCGATCAGCATTACGAGCGCGCCCTGCAACTCCAGCGCCAGGGTGACTGGGCGGGGTACGGGGAGGAAATCAAGAAACTCGGCGAAGTGCTGAATAAGCTGGCGGCGAAACAACACTGAAAGAGGAAAGCACCATGCGAAGATCTCAGCACAAGGAAAAGTCCGTGATGGGCGTTGGCTGGTATCGGCCTGAGCAGTGGCAGCGTTTGCGCGAAATTTCAGTTGATGCCGATAAACTCGAGAAGACGCACGCAGAATGGCTGGGCATTGCGGAAAAGACCGTTAAGGATCTGGAGCGCCTTGGCCTTTCGATCATCAAGGTTGATGTGGATGTTGAGGAGCTGCAGAGTTGGAGCCACCAACAAGGCTTGCCGGTTGACGGGAACGCCCGCGCTCAGTTCATTACAATCAAAACGCAACAGATGACTAAGAGCCAAGGATAATAGCCTCACGAGATCATTCTGCCATGCGCAAGGTGCTGGCCATACCGCTGGAAGAAGTCCGCGAGCATTTCGCGCTGAACTCCCGGCAAGACGTGAAGATTGTGGCGCCGCAAATTCTGGCGGGCGAGTTAATCGCGAAGCTCCGAGCCGCGGGCAGACTGCTGAAGCCCGAGCAACCACTCGATAATGTCGAGTGGCGGCACTCCGCGAGCGACGCTCCCAATAGGCTGTGTGAATCGCGCGAATTTGTCTCCGGGCTTGCCGAAGAAACGTCAGGCCCCTTCGCGCTTTGCTTCGCCAACGAAAAGGGCCCGCAAGACGCTCACTATCACCCGCATCATCTGGAAATCTACTTTTCCGAGCACCCGCTGGAAGCAGAATACCGCAACGACGCGAACTCCCCTGTTGGGCGCTTGAAGCTCGACCAGGGCGGAGCGCTCATCTTCGCTGCGGGCGTCTCGCACCGCGTGCGCCTGGGCGGCCTGACCGTGGTCATCGAAATCCCCGCCGTCGCCGGCGATAAGGTCGTCGCTGAACTTTGAGTGAGAACCGTACAGAAAGTAGGCAGTAGGCAGAAGGCAGTAGGGAGGGAGCACCTCGGTTCCGGTTGCCATTCGGCTGTTGGAACCGGCGCTGCTTCCCCGCGTTGAGCATTCCGGATTCCTTTGCCATGCTGTGGCATTGGTGCCGCCAAGGCAGCCGCCGATGGGAATCTGAATTGGGTGTGGAGATCCAGCGCCTCAGTAGTGTCCTCATCGGCAAATCGAGACACTGCGGGCGTTCGGCTTTGTCCTGCCTACTGCCTACAGCTTACTGCCTACTGTTTTCTGGGAAGGGTACAAGCCTGAAAAGCGCCCGAGGGATCAATGGCATCGGAGCCTTCGTCAATGTGGCGAATGATGCCGTCTTTGTCGATCACGAAAGTGACGCGGTTGGCGAAAAGGCGAGTGAAACTGAGGACACCGTACGCCTTGGCCACTTTCTTTTCGGTGTCGCTCAAGAGGGGGAAACTCGCTCCGGTCTGCTCGGCAAACTTGCGGTTTCTTTCCTGGCTATCGAGACTAATCCCTAGTACCTGGGCGCCCGCGGCTTCGAATTTGGCGATATCAGACTGATACGCCTTTATCTCTCGGGTTCAGCCGGGGGTTGAAGCGCGAAGGTAGAACGCCAGAACGACAGATCTCTTCCCCCGGAAATCCTCGAGCTTGACGAGCTTGCCCTGCTGGTCACGCAGAGCGAGATCCGGGGCGCGATCGCCGATCTTCAGCTTTGCAGCCCCGGCCAACCGCGGCACAAGGAATATGCTCCCCAAGAAGATGATCGCGAGATGTTTCCTGCTTCTCACGTCAGATTGGGGCGGGCGGTGCCCGCGTCCGCCGCCCGCTGCCTGCTGCTTCATGCCTTCTGGCTCCTGACTATTGCTTCTTGTGCTCCAGAAGACTGCACGCCGCGTTTGCGTTCGTGGGGTCGAGCGCCTCAGCTTCGCGGTCGATGTGCTGGATAACACCGTTCCTGTCGATCACAAAGGTCGTCCGATGCGCGACCGGGTACTTGTCGTCCAGTATCCCGTACTTCGTCGTGACCTCGCGCGTGAGGTCGCTCAAGAGAGGGAAGGTCACGCCGATCTGCTCGGCGTACGCTTTGTTCGCGAACTGGCTGTCCACGCTAACTCCCAGTACCTCGGTTCCTGTCTGCTCGAATTTGGCGATATCAGCCTGATACGCCTTCAACTCCTTCGTTCAACCCCCGGTGAAAGCGAGCACATAAAACGCCAGCACCACGTTCTTCTTTCCCAGGAACTGGCGGAGCGAAACCTTGTTGCCGTTCTGATCAGGCAGATTGAAGTCGGGCGCCCTGTCGCCGACCTGCAACGGCCCAGCCTGCGCAGTTAGCGCGCTCGTGAGAGCTAGTAGCACCGCGCCCACCGTCACGCGAAGTCGAGTCTGCATGGTGTAGCCTCCTGAGAAGGTTTCTGGTTCCAAGCCCCACAGCAATTATACTCCTGAAGTCTAGCGGCGAGAACCGCTGCATAGTTGCTTTCATGCGCCCAGGAGCTTGTGGTGTTGCTCCAGGAGATAGTTGTCGGTCATCCCGGCGATGTAGTCGCAGACGATACGATGCAGGGGTTCGTGCTGTGCTTGGGCGAAGTAGAAACCGGGCAGGCTGCGCGGGTGTGCGAGGTAGTACTCAAAGAGCCCGCGGATGCACCCCAGGAGTTTCCTTCGTTCAGAGTTCACATTTCGATGAGAGTACAGGCGCACAAACAGGAAGCGCTTGAGGGTCTCGTTCTCGCGCGCCAGGCGCGGTCCGGGCGCCACAAGCCGGGTGCGATGGGCGCGAACCTGCGCAAGGGAACGGATCTGCTGTCTCGACAGCCGGTCGCGGGTTGCTTCAATCAGGTCAGTCACCAGCGCGTCCAGCAGACGCTTGAGCGTTTCGTTGAATTTCAGCTTCTCCTTCACGGCGGGATACTTTCGTTCCATGATCCGGTAAATCCGGTCGAACCGCGGCACGCCGGCGCGAATCATCGGCAGCGTGAGGAGCTTGGCTTCGTAGCCGTCGTCGAGATCGGCGCAGTTATAGGCAATCTCGTCGGCCGCGTCAAGGAGTTGCGCCTCCAGCGGAGGGCGTTCCGCCAGGCGGTATTCGCTGAGTTCCGGATAGGCGGCGGGCGGGTAGTCGCGCGAATGCTTGATGATGCCCTCACGCACCTCGAATGTCAGGTTGAGGCCGGGGAACTCCGCGTATTTCTGCTCGAAGTGCTCGACGATGCGCAGCGCGTGCAGATTGTGCTCGAAAACGTCGCCCTGCTGCCGCATCAGCCGGTCGAGTTCGGCCTCGCCGGCATGGCCAAATGGCGGATGACCCACGTCGTGAACCAGTGCCAGTGCTTCCACGAGCTCCGCGTTCAACCTCAACGCCCGCGCCACGGTGCGGCTGATCTGCGCCACCTCCAGCGTATGCGTCAGCCGGTTGCGAAAGTGGTCGGAATAACGGCGCGTGAAGACCTGCGTCTTGTTCTCCAGGCGGCGGAAGGCGCGCGCATGGACGATGCGGTCGCGGTCACGTTCGTAGTCGTTGCGGTAAGGATGGGGGGGCTCAGCATAGCGGCGCCCCCGCGATTCCTCGACCCGCATGGCAAACGGGGCGAGATCATCATGCTCTTCTCGGCGCATTTTCACAATCTCCCGCAAGGGCAAATATAGCACAGCGCCAGGACGGAACGTGCGGGCCGCGAGCTGGACACCCTGCTGACTACCGGCCTGCGTACGGCAGCGGCTCCCCCGCTGCTTTGGCTGCTCTGATATAATGAACCGTTAGGACCGGAGGGAACAGATGACCGGCCCATAACCCTCAGAGTGCCAGGCCAGCCTATGGAAGTTGCTCAATCCGTGCACCACAACACCCTCGTTTGCCTCCTGGCCGGAGGTGAAGGCGAGCGCCTTTACCCACTGACCCGCGACCGGGCGAAACCCGCCGTCCCCTTCGGCGGTATCTACCGGATTGTGGATATCACCCTCTCCAACTGCATAAATTCCGATCTGCGCCATATCTACGTCGTGACCCAGTACAAGGCGCTTTCACTCAATCGCCACCTTCGCGAAGGCTGGAGCATCCTCGCGCACGAACTCGGTGAATTTGTGCACGTGCTCCCCCCCATGCAACGCGTGGGAGCGCACTGGTACCAGGGAACCGCGGACGCCATCTATCAGAACCTCTATTCGATCGGCAGCGAACCCTGCAAATACGTGCTGATTCTCGCCGGTGACCACGTTTACAAGATGAATTACCAGTTGATGCTCCAGCAGCACGTGGATGCCGGTGCCGGCGTGACCGTCGGCACCATCGAATTCGACCGCGCGGAAGCCTCGCGCTTCGGCGTCTGTGAGATTGATTCCATCGGGCGCATCACCGGCTGGCAGGAGAAGTCCGCCGATCCCAAACCCTCCGCGCATGACCCCAACAAAAGCCACGTTTCCATGGGCATATACTGCTTCAACCGCGACCTGCTGCTGGAAAGTTTGCTGTCGGACGCGGAGGATCCCGAATCGCAGCATGATTTCGGAAGGGATGTGATCCCGCGCCTGATTGAGAAGGGCTGCGTCTATTCCTACAACTTCCTCGACGAGAATAAGAAGGAAGCGCTCTACTGGCGGGACATCGGGACGATAGAGGCTTACTACGAAGCCAACATGGATCTGGTCTCTGTCTCACCGGTCTTCAATCTGTACGACTCCGAGTGGCCCATTCGCACCTACCAGCGGCAATACCCACCCGCCAAGTTCGTCTTCGCCCAGGAAGGCCGGCGTATGGGAATCGCCGTGGACTCCATCGTCTCGATGGGTTGCATCGTTTCCGGCGGGAAAATCACGAACTCTGTCGTTTCACCGGATGTTCGCATCAACAGCTACACGGAAGTGGAAAGCTCCATTCTTTATTCCCACGTCAATATTGGACGCTATTCGCGCATCCGCAGCGCGATTATCGACCGCCATATCCATATTCCGGAACACACCGAGATCGGCTATAACCTCGAAGAGGACCGCAAGAAATACCACGTCACGGAGACCGGGATTGTCGTTGTAGTTCCCGAGCAGAGGCTGTTCGAGGAGCCGGAGTAGAACAGTAGGCAGAAAGCAGGAGGCAGTGAGCGCGAGGCGCTACACGGTCCCCCTGCTGCCTACTGCCTTCCGCCTATTGCACTTCCGGCACGCCGGGCAGAATCGTCCACACCGGATAACCTGCCAGAGATTCCAGGCGGCGTAGCCAGGCCCGCGGGGAGGGTGTGTCGGCGAACACGTCGCTATCACCCGAGAAATCCAGAAAGCGGTCCAGCAGCGAGCGGCGCGGCGGCAGGAACATCAAGCTCACTCTGGCACCGGCGGGGATCTTGGCCAATTGGCGGGCGCGCGCGAGGGCGGTGTGCAAGCCGCCGAGCTCGTCCACCAGGCCGAGTTGTTGGGCGCGCTCCCCTGTCCACACCCGCCCTTGTGCGATCCTATCTACATCTTCGACCTTCATGTGGCGCCCCGCCGCCACCCCTTGCAGGAAATCGCTGTAAATCGCCCGCATATTCTTCATGACGATCTCCCGCTGCGCCGGCGTAAAATTCTGGAAGGAGTAGTCGAGGGTGGAGTTCTCCGTAGTAGTAACAAAGTCCTTGCTCAAGCCGAGTTTTTCATAAAGCTTCTGGATGTTGAATTTGCCGGTCAGTACACCGATGGAGCCGGTGATCGTGCCCGGCTCGGCGATGATGCGGTCGGCTGACATGGCAATCCAGTAACCGCCCGAGGCAGCGACGTCCGACATAGAGACCACAACGGGCTTGATTTGCTTGGTGAGCTCGAGTTCATGCCGGATCACCTCAGAAGCGAAGGCCACGCCGCCGGGAGAATCCACGCGCAGGACCACCGCCCGTACCGAACCATCTTCGCGGGCGCGGCGGAACTGTTCGGCAATGGTATCGGAGCCCAGCACCTCACCTCCCAGCGGCGAATCGCCGCTGCGGCCGGGCATGATCGTGCCGGCAGCGTAAATTACCGCGAGTCGCCTACCGCTTTCTCTACTCGTTCGGTCCAGGTAAGTGCGCAAGCCGATTCGCCGGTCAAGCCCTTGATTCTTTTGCTCGACCAATTTTTGAGCGTCGTTCCAGTAGGCTGCTCGATCCACCAGGTGCATGGCCGGTACCGCATCGGAGTTGAACGGCCCGGCGGCGACCATCTTTTCCACGTCTTCCGGCTTTAGGCCACGTGCCTCCGCCACCCCCCGCAGGAATTCGTGATACCAATCATCCACCAGGGCCTGCGTCGCCTCGCGATGCGCAGGCGTGAACTTCTTTTCCGTATAGACGTTGGTGGCATTCTTGTACTCGCCGATGTGGAAGAAGTTCGGGTAAATGCCCAGCTTGTCAAACGTGCCCCGCAGGAAGGTGGTGGAAGCCATCAGGCCCCGGACATAGAACTCCGACTTGGGAAGCAGACAGATCGTCTGGCATGCCGACGCGAGGTAGTACGAACTGTCCGTGGCGAAGTCCAGATAGGCAACACTGAACTTGCCGGCACGGTTGAAGGCGCGAATTCCATCGCGAACTTCCTGGATCTTGCCCATGCTCATGGTGGTTTCGCTGACGTGGACCTCCAGGCCCGTGATATGCGGATCTGTTCGCGCTCGGTCGATGGCTTCGGTAATATCCGTAACCGTGGTGGGCGGGCCGGCGAGCAAATCGAGCAACGAGTCCGGCGGCTGCTCGGGAACCTCGCCTTCAATGCGAATCGAGAGCACCGTGTTCGGTTTGACGCGCTTGGCGAAGTACATCCAGGCGATCACCACCCCCTGCAACACCAGAATGACGGCGATAACAATCAAGATAATCTTGCCGGTTGTCTTCATGACTTCCTCCCACGATGGCCTACGTTCCAGAGCGAGCGGGGAGAATTCCCCCTGCGATTCGAACCCGAATCCCTTAGCCTCTATGGTTTGCCCGTGCGAGTGGGCAAACCCCTCTGCCGCGTTCACGACATTATCAACACACCCGCGTCATTTTCATACCTCAAACTTTCCGCCGGGAAGAGACCCCTTACCCCCGGCGCTCGGGGCCCACCCCCTTTTGCAGGGGCCCCGCGTTTTGCTGTGGTGGGGGCGAGGGGTCACGATTCGCCCCCCTAAGGTGAGACCTCGCAACCCGAGCTGAGCCGATCGGGAAAACGTTTCCCCCGCCGGTTTGCCGGTTCTTTCCAGGCCTCGGTATGCTACAATCGTGCGTTTCAAATTCGCAGCGAGGGACTATTCAGATGGCACAAATCGATCTCATTCAAGGAAGAGAAATCTTGGATTCGCGGGGCAATCCCACGGTGGAAGCGGAAATGCTTCTGCGCGACGGCTCCTTCGGCCGCGCCGCGGTTCCTTCCGGCGCCTCGACGGGTGAGCACGAAGCCGTGGAATTGCGCGACGGCGACAAGCGCCGCTATATGGGTAAGGGCGTGTTGCAGGCTGTGGACAACATCAACCTGCTCATCGCCCGCGAACTGGGCGGCCGGGACGCCAGCCATCAGACGGAAATCGACACGCACATGATCGAGCTTGATGGCACTCCCAACAAGGGTAAGCTGGGCGCGAACGCCATCCTGGCCGTCTCCATGGCGGCTTGCCGCGCTTCGGCGGAGTCGGCACGCGTCCCGCTCTATCGTTATTTGGGCGGATTGCAGGCTCGCCTTCTCCCCGTGCCCATGATGAACGTCCTGAACGGCGGCGTCCACGCCGACAACACCGTGGACTTCCAGGAATTCATGATCATGCCCGTGGGCGCGGAAAGTTTCGCGCAAGCGCTGCGCATGGGCGCCGAAACGTTCCACACCCTGAAGAAGGTCTTGAAGGATCGCGGCTACAACACTTCCGTGGGCGACGAAGGCGGCTTCGCGCCCAGCCTCAAGTCGAACGAAGAGGCCGTCGAACTGCTGCTGGAAGCCATCGAGAAAGCGGGTTACTCCGCCGGCCACGACATCGCCCTCGCGCTTGACCCCGCGTCCAGCGAAATGTTCCAGGATGGCAAGTACGTTTTCTTCAAGTCCGACAAATCGAAGAAGTCTTCCGAAGACATGGTGAAGCTCTACGCCAGCTGGGTGCGGCAATATCCCATCCTGAGCATTGAAGACGGCCTCGCCCAGGACGACTGGGAAGGCTGGGCGCTTCTTACCAAGGAACTGGGCAGTAAGATTCAACTCGTCGGCGACGACCTCTTCGTCACGAACACGGAACGCTTGGCTCGCGGTATTGAAGAGGGCGTGGCCAATTCGATTCTGATCAAGCTGAACCAGATCGGCACGGTCACGGAAACCATACGCGCCATCGAGCTAGCACGCCGCCACGGTTACACGGCGGTCGTCTCGCACCGGTCCGGAGAGACCGAGGACACCTTCATTGCGGACTTCACCGTTGGCCTCGGGACCGGCCAAATCAAGACCGGTTCGGTCAGCCGCAGCGACCGCGTTGCGAAATACAACCAGTTGCTCCGCATCGAAGAGGAACTGGGCAGTGCCGCGGAGTTCCTGGGCCGCGCCGCCGTGAAGTGCGCGCAGTAACTCGCCGCCACGGCCGGCAGGCCAGCACCCGGCGTGGGCACGTATTGGGAGTTAATCTCCCAAAGCGCTGCAATTCCCCGCGAATATGGAGGAGCACCCTAAGTCCGGCCGAATTCTGTATTGACAGGTGGTGGGTAAAACGATAGTCTGGACTTTCATGTTGCGCGCACTGGCACATCACCATCATCATTCTGCATCTGGGGTGGAGTGTCAGTGGGCGAACGCTTAGCCACCAAGCGAGATTGACAAAGCAGCCCGCTGACCCGAGACCTCAGCGGGCTTTTTCATTTTGATTCATCGGAGCAACCCATGTTGCCATTGAAATACCAGTCGGACGGGCTCATCCCAGCAGTCGTGCAGGAGCGTCGCAGCGGAAAGGTCCTGATGCTGGGATACATGAACGAGCCGGCGTACCAACTGACGCTCAACTCCGGCTTTGTGACGTTCTTCAGCCGTACCCGGCAGAAGCTGTGGACCAAGGGTGAGACCTCCGGACATCGTCTGGTGGTCCGCGAGATTCGCGTGGACTGCGACCGTGACGCGCTCCTGATCCAAGCCGACCTGACCGGGCCCGGTTGTTGCCACCTTGGTTATCGTTCGTGCTTCTTCCACAAGGTCAGCGAAAAAGGGGAGGAGACGATCCTGCCGCGGGAGTTCGATCCTGCGGAAGTCTATGGTGATGATCACCCGGAGAGCCAGACATGAGCCTGCTGAGATTGGGGATCCCCAAAGGTAGCCTGCAAGAAGCCTCCCTGCAGCTTTTTCGCCGCGCCGGCTACGAAATCAGTGTCAATCCGCGCTCGTATTTTCCTTCGATCGACGATGAAGAAATCGAGTGCATGCTGATCCGCGCGCAGGAGATGGCGCGCTACGTCGAAGACGGCATCCTCGACGCTGGCCTGACCGGCAAAGATTGGATCCTGGAAAATGAAGCCAGTGTGGTGGAAGTTGCCGACCTGGTTTACGCCAAGCAAACCTTCGGCAAGGTTCGCTGGGTGCTCGCGGTGCCGGAAAACTCGCCCTTTCAGAGCGTGAAGGACTTGGAGGGGAAGATTATCGCCACGGAACTGGTCGCCGTGACCCGGCGCTACCTTGCGCAGAACGGCGTCAAGGCCAAGGTGGAGTTTTCCTGGGGCGCGACGGAAGTCAAGCCTCCTGTGCTGGCGGACGCGATCGTGGAAATCACTGAAACCGGCTCTTCCTTGCGCGCCAATGGTTTGCGCATTGTGGAAACGGTCCTGGAATCGAACACCAAACTCATCGCCAATGCCGCCGCGTGGGACGATGCCTGGAAGCGCCAGAAGATCCAGACGCTGGTGATGCTGGTGCAAGGCGCCATCGAAGCCTCAGGCAAAGTCGGGTTGATGCTCAACGTGCGCCGCGCTGACCTCGAAAATGTGTTGAGGGTTCTTCCAGCCCTGAAGCGTCCCACGATTTCGAACTTGAGCGACCCCGATTGGGTCGCCGTTAATACCGTGATCGAGGAGAAAACCGTGCGCGAGATCATCCCGCGCCTGAAGAGCGTGAATGCGCAGGGCATCGTCGAATATCCTCTGAATAAGATCGTGGTCTAATGCTTGCTATTATTCGCACTAGTGATACCGCCGCAGTGGATAGGTTGCTTCAGGCGCGAACCGCCACGCTGGATGAAGCGGAGAAGGTCGTTCGCCCCATTCTGGAGGACATTCGGCGGAACGGGGACCGTGCGCTGCTGCGCTACGCGAGAAGGTTCGACCGGGTCGATCTCCGCCGGGACGGCTTCACGGTCACACGCGCGGAGATTCGCCGCGCTTGGCGGGAAGTTCCCGCCGGCTTCGAGGCCGCGGTGCGAGTGGCAGCCGCCAACATTCGTAAAGCCGCGCGGCGCCAATTGCCGCGCCCCTGGTCGACCCAGGTACGTGCCGGCGTCAGGGTGGGGCAGATCATCCGGCCGCTGGAGCGCGCAGTTTGCTATGTTCCCGGGGGACGCTTCCCGCTGCCTTCCACGGTGCTGATGAGCGTTATCCCTGCGCAGGAAGCCTGTGTGCGCGAGGTGGTGGTGACCTCGCCGCGCCCCGCCCCCGCCGTCGTGGTGGCCGCGGACGTTCTGGGGGTGAAGAGAATCTTCCGCCTGGGTGGAGCGCAAGCCGTCGCGGCGTTTGCCTACGGCACGGAATCCGTGCCGCGGGTCGACAAGATCGTGGGCCCCGGCAATCGCTACGTCGCGGCCGCCAAGAAACTCGTTGCCGGCGAGTGCGGCATCGATTTCATTGCAGGGCCTTCGGAACTCGTGCTCGTGGGTGCTCGCGGCAACCCGGAATGGATCGCTTCCGACCTGGTGGCGCAGGCGGAGCACGATCCCGACGCCGTGGCCATTTTCATCACGCCTTCAATCAAGCTGGCGCTTCAGGTGCAGGCGGCCACGCGCGGAATCCTGGCGCGACTCGCGTTGCCCCTGGCGGAACAGGCGCTCGCCGCGCACGGCGCTATCCTCGCGACGCGCAATCTGGCAGAGGCCGTGGAACTGGTGAACCGCCTGGCTCCCGAGCACCTCACCCTGTTCGAGGGCGCCGCCGGGTTGCTGGGTCACGTCCAATCCGCGGGCTCGATCTTCCTGGGAGCGTACAGCCCTGTGGCGGCCGGCGATTACGCCTCCGGGACCAATCACATTCTTCCCACCAGCGGAGCGGCCCGCCTGCGCGGCGGCCTGAGCGCCGCGGATTTTGTGAAGGCCATTTCCGTGCAACGGCTCAGCCGGAGCGGGCTGGCAGGACTCGAAAAGACCATCCTGACGCTTGCCCATACCGAGGGCCTGAAAGCGCATGCCTACTCTGTGGAAGCCAGGTTCCAGAATTCTTCGATCAGTTCCCGCCAGCCTGCAAGTGAAGAGAGGACCTCGAAGCAATGATTCGGCCGCGCCCAGCCATTGAACGATTAAAGCCCTATCGGCCTCCCCAGGAAGGCCGCGGCGGTAAGATGCGGCTCGACTTTAACGAGAACACGGTGGGTTGCCCGCCCCAGGTAGTCCGCGCGCTAAGGCGCGCCATGAATCCCGAGATGTTGACGTGTTACCCGGAGTATGACGAAGGGCGCCGCCCGCTGGCCGCCCACTTTGGTGTCGCGCCGGAGGAGTTGCTCCTCGCCAACGGCACCGACGATGCCATCAAAACGCTTTGCGACACGTTCGTCGATCCGGGTGATCTGCTGCTGGTCCCCGCTCCCACCTTCCCCGTCTACGAATTCTTCAATAGCGTGGCGGGCGGGAAGATTCTGCGCATCCGCTATGATCAGAATATTCGCCTGCCCACGGAGGAGTTTGTCGCCACCTTGAAGAAACAGGATGTGCGTTGGGTGGCGCTGGCCAATCCCAACAATCCCACCGGCACGCAGATTCCCAAGTCGGATGTGAAGGCGATCCTGCTGGCAGCTCCCCAAACGTTGGTGCTGATCGATGAGGCGTATCACGATTTCTCCGGCGAGAGCGTCCTCCCCTGGATTCGCAAATACCCGAATCTGGTCGTGACACGAACCTTCTCGAAAGCGTGTGGGCTGGCCGCGCTGCGCATGGGTTGCCTGTTTGCGAACGCGGAGATCATTGCCTCCATGCGCCGGGGACAGAATCCGTTCACGGTGAACTCGCTGGCGCTGCTGGGCGCACGCATCGCGATTCAGTTTGACGCCCAGGTGCGGAAGTACGCGGAGCAAATCCGCAAGAACCGCACGGTTTTCTGCCGCTGGCTCAAGGCGCGCGAAATCCCCTACGTTCCCAGCTCCGCCAATTTCGTGCTGACGCGAGTGGGCAAACACGCCCCCGAAATCGCCAGGCGGCTACGCGCCGAGGGCGTCCTGGTGCGCGACTGGAGTTACGACCCGCACTTAAAGGGTTACCTGCGCTTCACCATCGGTTCCGCGGCCCAGACGCGCCGCCTGCGGGCGGAGCTGGAGCGCGTCGGGGACCTTATCGAAACCCTTAACGGCGCGCGGGCGTGGAAGAATATGATTTCGCACTCCACCCGAGGTTGGTTCGCATGAAACCGCGCACCGCGACGCTGCACCGCAAGACCGCTGAAACTGATATCCGGGCGCGCTTGAATCTTGACGGCCGCGGCCGTTACGAGATTTCCACGGGTGTGCGCTTCCTCGATCACATGCTGGAGCTTTTCTCCCGGCATGGGGGTTTCGACCTGGAGCTGCAAGCCCGCGGCGACCTGGATGTTGACCAGCACCACACGGTGGAAGATGTGGGTTTGGTGCTTGGCCAGCTCCTGCGGGAAGCGCTGGGTTCAAAGAAGGGTATTAATCGTGCAGGCTATTTCATCATGCCCATGGATGAGACACTGGGGATTGCCGCCATTGACCTGAGCGGGCGGCCTTACCTCGTGCTGGATGTTCCTCTCAAGGCGCGGTACGTGGGCGATCTGCAGAGCGAGCTGCTGGAAGATTTCTTTCAGGCTTTTGCGAACAGCGCGGGCGCGAACCTGCACCTCAAAGTCGCGTATGGGCGGTCCAGCCACCACGCCGTGGAAGCCGTGTTCAAAGCGTTCGCGCGCGGTCTCCGCTACGCCTGCTCGCGCGATCGGCGCCTGAAATCCCAGCTCCCCAGCACGAAGGGTCTCCTTTGATTGCAGTGCTCGATTACGGCGCAGGCAACGTCGGCTCGGTGCTGAAGGCTATCGAGTACCTGGGCTTTTCGCCGCGGCGGATCGATAAGCCCGGGGAGTTCCGGTCTGCTGAAAAGATCATTTTCCCTGGGCAGGGCCACTTCGGCGCCATGATGAAGGGTCTCGCGGAGCGCGAGATGCTCGCACCCCTGCGAGAGGCGCTGGGAGAAGGGAAACCCTTTCTCGGCATCTGCCTGGGCCTGCAGGCGCTCTACGAAGCGAGCGAAGAAGCGCCGGATGTCTCCGGACTGGGAGTCCTGCGCGGCTGCGTGACGCGCTTCCACGGTGTCTTCAAGGTTCCACACGTCGGCTGGAGCCAGCTCGACTTGCGGCGCGAGGGGAAATTATTCCGTGGAGTGCCCACTGGCAGCTTCGTGTATTACTGCCACTCCTATTATGGGCCCGTCACAGACAACACCTGCGCCATCACGGAATACGGGCAGACCTTCGCGGCTGGCGTGATGCTGGACAACCTGTGGGCCGTGCAGTTTCACCCGGAAAAGTCAGGGGAAGTCGGGTTGACAGTCCTACGGAATTTCCTGGAGTTGTGAAGGAAGAGAAGCTCTCGACTTTCAGCAGTCAACTGATCTTTAGCTGAAAGCTGATCACTGACGGCTAAGAACCATGTTCGCCAAACGCATCATTCCGTGTCTGGACTGCAAAGACGGTCGCGTGGTGAAAGGCATTCAGTTCGTGAATTTGCGCGACGCTGGGGACCCGGGCGAACTCGCGGAGATGTACAACCGCGAGGGCGCGGACGAACTCGTGCTGCTGGATATCTCCGCCTCGCGCGAAGGCCGCGCCACGCTGATGGATACGGTGCAGCGAGTGGCACGGCGGCTTTTCATTCCGCTTACGGTGGGAGGCGGGGTGCGGGCATTGGATGACGCGCGGCGGTTGCTTTCCGCCGGCGCCGACAAGGTGGGCGTCAACACGGCCGCTGTGGAAACACCGGAGGTAGTGACCGCCATCGCGGAGAATTACGGACGCCAGGCCGTGGTGGTAGCCATTGACGCGCGGCGAATGCAAGACTCGGAGGCTTCCTCCCCAAGCCCAGCGCCACCCCATTGGGAGGTGGTGACCTATGGGGGGACCAGGCCTACGGGAATCGACGCTCTGGAGTGGGCGCGGCGCGTGGAGCATTTGGGAGCGGGCGAAATCCTGCTAACCTCCATGGACGCGGACGGCATGCAAGCCGGGTTCGACTGCGAGTTGACCGCGATCATCGCCCGAGCGCTGCACATTCCGGTCATCGCCTCGGGAGGAGCAGGCGGCCCCGGCGACTTTGCCGAGGTTTTTGTCGAAGGCCACGCCGATGCCGCGTTGGCGGCATCGATTTTCCATTACGAAACCCACACGATTCGCAGACTGAAGGAATTCCTGCGCCAGAAGGGTGTGCCGGTGAGGCTGTGAAGGCAGGCGCCGAGAATCTTGAACCCCACCCCCGGTTCCGGTTTCGAACATGATCATTCCCTGTATTGATTTAATGGATGGCAAGGTGGTTCAGCTTATCCAGGGCAAGGAGAAATTCCTGGAACTGCCTGACGCAGTTGCTGTGCTGGGGAAATTTGCGAGCTACGCGGAAGTCCAGGTGATCGACCTCGATGCCGCGATGGGTAAAGAGAGAAACAACGCTCAGATCGTTCAGGAACTTTGCGCGCGGAAACCCTGCAATGTGGGCGGCGGCATTCGCAGCGTGGAGCGCGCGCAGGCGGTTGTTTGCGACGGGGCGCGCAAGGTGATTGTGGGCAGCAGCGCGTTCACTGCCAACGGCATCAACCAGGATTTCCTTCGCGCTCTATTAGACGCCGTACCACGCGAGAAGATCCTGATTGCCGTGGACTCTCTCGCTGAGCGGGTGGCCATTCACGGCTGGCGCGATACCCTGCCGCTCACCTGCACCGCGGCCCTCCCCCTGCTCGAGCCCTATTGCTCCGGTTTTCTTTGCACTTATATCGATGCGGAAGGAAGATTGCAGGGGACGAACCTCGAGTGGTTCCGAAGCTTGCGGGCTGCCACCCAGCTACCCATCACCGCGGCGGGCGGCATCACCACCGATGAAGAAATTGCGGCGCTGGAAGAGCTCGGCATGAACGCGGCGCTGGGGATGGCCATCTACCAAAAAGTATTCCCGGAATTCTTCGCAGGATACGCGCCCGACCGGCACTAAATGGGGCGCCGAGCGCAGGTCAATCCACATAGATTCGTGGCACGCGTTTGCCGATCGAGCAGAGGACTTCGTAGGGAACGGTATCCAGCAGTTGTGCAATCTCGATGGCCGTGATCGCGCAGTGGTCTGACTGGCCCATCAGGATGATTTCGTCCCCGATATTGGTTCCGGGAATGTCCGTGACGTCGAGGAGCGAGAGGTCCATGCTGATGCTGCCCACGATGCGCGCGCGCTGTCCCCGCACGATGGCGTAGCCACGGTTGGAGAGGGCGTGGCTGAGGCCATCGGCATAACCCACGGGCACGGTGGCGATGCGCGAAGGCCGGCGCGCGTGGAAGGCCGCGCCATAACCCAACGGCGTGCCGCTGGGAACGTCTTTCATGTAGACGACGCGAGACTTGAAAGTGAGGATGGGTTCGAATTCCGGAACTTGGGGAAGCTCCTGGCCCGGGGAAACGACCAGCGGCAAACAGTAGCCATAGAGCAGCGCGCCTATGCGCACCAGGTTTTCGGGGAACTTCCTGCCGGTCAGAAGCGCCGCGCTGTTGGACACATGAGTCCAGGCGGGCTCAACCTCGAGGCGGCGCAGTTCCTCGAGCGCGGTCGAGAAGCGCTGCTCCTGCTCGTCCGTCTGCGAGGCCACCAGGTCTTCCGCCGAGGCCAAGTGCGTGAAGAACCCTTTCAGTTGCAGCCCGGCCAGCTCGCGGTAATGCTCAACGAAAGCCGTCAGGCGATCCAGCGGCAGACCCAGCCGTCCCAGCCCCGAATCCACCTTCAGATGAAACTCGATGGGCCGGCCGTAGCGACGGGCGCATTCGGCATACGTATCAAGCCGCATGGTGGATGAAATCGAGGGCGTCAACCGGTATTCGATCAGGTGGGCCGGATCGCTCATATAGAGCCCGCCCAGCAGCAGCACGGACTGCTCGATGCCCGCGGCGCGCAACTCCAGGGCTTCCTCGACGGTCGCCACGCCGAACCAGTCCACACCGCATTCGGCCAGGCACCGGGCGACCGGCACTGCGCCGTGGCCGTAGGCATCGGCCTTGATCACGGCCATCACCCCGCGCGCTCCCGCCAACGTCCGGATGCGCTGGTAGTTGCGGCGCAGTTTGGAGAGTGAAATCTCCACCCAGGTCGGCCGCAGGAGTTTATCAGCTACACCATCCACAGAACCTCTATTATCCAGATGGGATACACTCTCCGCTTCAGCCGGGAGCAGTGGTCAGGCGTAAGAGTCACGGTCGTCGGGCGCCCGATTTTCGAATTTCGCGTACGGCTTCAAAAAGACGACCGGCACTTCCCCGGTCGGCCCGTTGCGTTGCTTGCCGATGATCAGCCGGGTTTCGGAGCCGCCGTGCGCAAACTCCTCGTCATGCTCCTGCTCTTCGGCAGGTTTCCGTTCCCGGAAGATGAAGATGACCACGTCGGCGTCCTGCTCAATGGAACCGGACTCGCGCAGGTCGGAGAGTTGCGGGCGCTGGCCGGGCCGCTGCTCCGGCGCGCGGCTCAACTGCGAGAGAGCCAAGACAGGAACTTTCAGTTCCTTCGCGATACTCTTCAGGCTGCGGGATATGTAACTGACTTCCTGCGTGCGGTTTTCGAAGCGTCCCTGACCGGAGACAAGCTGGAGGTAATCCACAATCAGCAGGTCGAGCCCTTTTTCCGCCTTCAGCCGCCGGGCCTTGGCGCGAATCTGCATAATGCTCAGGGCCGGCGTATCCTCGATGAAGAGAGGCGCCTCCGAAAGCCTGCCCAGGGCGGCGGTCATCCTGCTCCAATCCTCGCGGCTGGAAAAGCCGGTACGCAGCTTGTGGCTATCGATGCGCGCCTCCGAGCAAAGCAGGCGGATGACCAGAGATTCCTTGCTCATTTCGAGCGAGAAGAGGCCCACAACCTTCTGCTTTTCGATGGAGGCGTGCGCGGCGATATTGAGCGCCAGGGCGGTTTTGCCCAGCGAGGGGCGCGCCGCGACCACGATCAGTTCGCCTGCTTGCAGCCCGGAAGTCATGTTATCAAGGTCCACGAAACCCGTCTCAATGCCCGTCACACGCTGGCCACGATCGAACAAGACATCAATCTTGCCGAAGCTCGTCTTGACGATCTCGCGGATGGTCGCGAACCCCGAGGTCACGCGCTGCTCGGCGATGTCGAAGACCTGGCTCTGCGCCAGGTCGATCAGAACCTCGGGGTCGTCCGTGCCTTCCAGGCAGCGCGAGATGACGGTGTTCGAGGCATTGATCAAGCGGCGGACCGTGGATTTCTCTTTGACGATCCGGCAGTATTCACCCACTGCCGCCATAGTGCCGATGGGAACACCATCGGTCAACGCCGCAAGGTAGCCCGCGCCGCCGGATTTCTCGAGCAAGCCGTTCCGCGCGAGTTCCTCCGAAAGCGTCACCAGGTCAATGGTGCGGCTCTTCTCCGAGAGCGCCACCATGCTTTCAAAAGTAACGCGATGGGCGTCCGAATAAAAATCCTCCTTGCCGAGGATCTCGAGGGCGGAGTTGAGGGAGTCGTTGTCGAGCAGAATCGAGCCCAACAGGGCGCGTTCCGCCTCGAGGTTGTGAGGAACAGTTCGGTCGCTGGCAATTGCGGTCGGCATGAGCCTATCCCTTGATTTTATATCAAGTCGCAGTCTTATTCACGTGGAGCGTCGACCTTCAGGCCCGCAGGATTACTCTTCCCTGAACCTGCGGGCCTGGGCCGCCACCGAGGCGGTCAAGAACAGCGCGCCTCCGCATGCTCGGCAATGTTGCTGCTTACCATTCCACGTTTGATTGCGAATTGTGGCGTATCTGAAGAAGCTTGTACAGTCGCAGTTTGCTTCCGGGTGCGGAATTGCTGTGCAAAAGTCGGGAAAGCTGTGGAGAACTCAGTCCTGTCTGTGGATATTGTTAGCTGATGTCGGATGGAGGCGCGGCGAGGGGCTTGGCCGAGGAGCACATCCCGCTCCGCGTGCCCGGGAGGCAGCGCGGAGCGTGCGCAACTATTCCTTTTCCGCCTCGGCTTCAGCGGCCGGGGCCTCGGGTGGCGCAGCGGGCGTTTCAGTGGGCGGCGGCGGGGGCGGTGCTTCGGCTACGGCCTTGGCCTTCGCTTCCGCGGCAGCCTGAATCTTGGCCTTGGATTCCTCGTCGGGCTCGACCAGCACCTTGACGCTCGCCGTTACGTCGCGATGGAGTTTGATGGGGACATTGTACTCGCCCAGCACCTTGATGGGCGTGCCGAGATGAATCTTGCGTTTGTCAATATGGTAGCCCTGGGCCACGAGCTTTTCCGCGATGTCCGCCGAGGTGACAGACCCGAAGAGGTTGCCCTTTTCACCCGCCTTGCGCATCAGGGTGACACTTACGCCTTCGAGCAGGGTGGCCAGATCGGCGGCGTCGCCTTTCTCCTTCGCTTCCAGTTTCAGGAAGCGGACGCGCTGCTGCTCCACCCACTTGCGGTTCTGCGGCGTGGCCGCGACCGCCAGCTTCTTGGGCAGCAGGTAGTTGCGCCCGTAACCGTCGGCTACCTTCACCATCTGGCCGCGCGTTCCAAGTTTATCAATGTTCTCAAGAAGGATAACTTCCATACAGAAAACTCCCTGAATCAAACGGGCGCGCCGGCCAGCGCCGGAGGTTGGGCCCCGGGGTTCCGGAAGCCTGTCCCGGCAGCGGCGCGCCGCTGATGTTTAGAGTACCGACGCAAAGGGCAGCAGCGCGATATTGCGGGCGCGCTTGATGGCTTCGCTCAGCGCGCGCTGGTGCGTTGAGCAGGTGCCGGTCAGGCGGCGCGGCAGGATCTTGCCGCGTTCAGCTATGAACCCGCTGATCAGCCGCACGTCCTTGTAGTCGATTAGATCGATCTTCTCTTGACAGAACTTGCAGACCTTGCGCCGGCGGAAGTATTGCTTCCTGCCGCCGGGTCCCTCCCGCCGGGGCGGGCGTTCACCGGAAGGCGCATTTTCTCTGGGAACAGCCATTGTCATTTACTCCTTTATGCCTGCGCAGCGGGCACGGGGGCGGGGGGAGCGGCGGGCGCCGAAGCGGGTTTGTTCCGGCGGCGTTTGGCCTCCTGCTTGGCCCGCATGGTCTTGAATTTCTCCGCGCGCTTCAGAATCTCGTCCGTGCACACGGTGAGATACTTGATGACCGTGTCCGTCACTTTGAGACGGCGTTCAAATTCCCTGACCGTGTCTCCGGTACCTTGCACGTAGAAGAGCACGTAGAAGCCCTCGCGCTGCCTTTCGACGCGGTAGGCCAGCCGGCGGCGGCCCATCTTCTCGACCTTCTCCACCTTGCCGCCTGCGGAAGCGACCACGCTCTCCATTTGCGTGATAAGCTTTTGGACATCTTCGTCGGCCACATCGGGCCGCACGATGAAAATCATCTCGTAATTGCGCATGGGACCTCACGACTCGGGGGTCGGAACCCTCCGATTAAAGCGATTCATCGCCTCTTGCACGCCTTCCGAAAGAATCACGCGGACAGCCTCGCTGGCCTGGGTGAGCATTTCTTCGACGGACGCCATCTCCGCGAGGCGGAACGGCGCGAGGAGGTAAGAAACATAATCCTCTACTTGCCGGTCCGGCCGCACGCCCAGGCGCAGCCGCGTGAAATCATCCGTCTCCAGCGCGCCGAGGACGGACTTCAAACCCTTGTGTCCGCCGGCGCTGCCGCGCGGGCGGATGCGCAACATACCCAACGGCAGCTCGATCTCATCCAACAGCACCAGCAGGTCGCGCGGTGAGAGCTCGTAGTTGCGGAGCAGCCGCTCGACCGCCCCGCCGCTCAGGTTCATGTAAGTTTGCGGCTTGGCCAGCACCACCCGTACACCCGCCAGTTCGGTCGAGGCCGTCAGCGCCTGGCTTTCGCGGTGCGCCACTTCCACGCCGCAGGCATTGGCCAGGCAGTCAATCGCCATGAACCCCAGGTTATGGGGCGTCGATTGGTACTCATAGCCGGGGTTCCCCAAACCAACGAGCAGCTTCACTCGAAACCCGAATCCAGAGACTCCCCAGGAAAAAGCTGAAACCCCACACCCGCGTGGATTTCCTCCCCTCGAGTTTCCCCCGGGGGTTACTCCTTGTCCTTGCCTTTCTCTTTCCCTTTCTCTTTGCCTTTTTCTTTCTCCTTGCCTTTCTCTTTCTCCTTGCCTTTTTCTTGCTGCTCGGCGCCAGCTTCTTCCTCGGCGCCTTCCTCTTCCGCCTTGCCCTTGCGGATGACCTCGGGTTCGGCGGGAGCAGCCTCGGCGACTTCCGCGGGTTTTTCCTCTTCCGCCTTCAAAGTCACCACGTGCGCCACTACGCGGTTCGCGTCCGTGAGGACCTTCACCTTAGGCCCCACAGGCAGGTCCGCCACGCGCAGGTTGTGGCCTATGACGAGTGGTGTCACGTCCACCGTGATGGCTTCCGGGATGTCATCCGGGAGGCATTCCACCTCGATTTCGCGCAAGATGAATTCGAAGACTCCGCCCTGCAATTTCACACCCTGGGGTTCGCCGGTGACGTGGATCGCCACTTTCAGCTTAAGCTTGGCGTCGAGCGCGATGCGCACCAGGTCTACGTGCAACAGCCCGCCATGCACGGGCTCGGACTGCCAGTCGCGTACCATGGCGCGCGCCGGCGCCTTGCCGTGAACTTCCAGCGTAAAGATGGTGTTGTGGCCGGTCTCCGAGTGCAGAATCCGGCGGATCCCCTCCGGGTCCACGGTGACCGGGATGACCGGGCCGCCCCCGCCATAGACGACGCCGGGAATGCGTCCCGTGCGCCGCATGCGCCGCGCGGCGTTCTTGCCGAACTCCTCGCGCGGCTGCGCTTCAACAGTGAATGCTTGACTCATAACGTCCTACTCCTGGGAGTGCGAGCCGTGCCCGCGTCCTTCCTTCCTCAGATGAAGAGTTTACTGACAGAAGTCTCATCATGAATGGAACGAATGGCTTGGGCAAGCAACTTGGCAACACTCAGAACTTTGATCTTGCCGCACTGTTCTGCCTCCGGCGTAAGCGGAATGGAATTCGTCGCCACCACTTGCTCCAGGGGAGCAGCGCAGATCCTCGGGATAGCGCCATCGGCGAAAACCCCATGCGTGCAGCAGGCATAGACTTTGTCCGCGCCCTGTTCCTTCAAGGCCTCGGCGCCCTTCACCAGCGTCGCGCCCGTACCGATCAAGTCATCGACGATCAAACACGTCTTGCCTTCTACCTCGCCGATGACGTTGAACATCTCGACCACATCGACGTCTTCGCGGCGCTTGTCGATGATCGCCAGCGGAACGCTCATCTTCTTCGCAAAGCCCCGAGCACGTTCTACGCCGCCCGTGTCAGGAGAAACCACCACCAGGTTTTTCAGTTTCAGCCGGCGGAAATAGGCCACCGTGACCGGCGTGGCGTAAAGGTGATCCACCGGAATATCGAAGAATCCCTGGATCTGCCCGGCGTGCAGTTCCAGCGCCAGCACGCGGTCGGCGCCGGCAGAAGTAACCAGGTCCGCCACCAGCTTGGAGGAAATGGGCACGCGCGGGCGGTCCTTGCGATCCTGGCGTGCGTAAGCATAATAAGGCATCACGGCGGTGATGCGAGAGGCGGAAGCCCGGCTCAGGGCATCGAGCATCACCAGCAGCTCCACCAGGTTGTCATTCACCGGGCGGCAAGTAGGCTGAATCACGAAGACATCGGTGCCCCGTACATTCTCGAGGATTTGCAGCCGCACCTCTCCATCCGCAAAGCGTCCCACGTATGCCTGGCCCAGCGGCACCCCTAGTTCGGCGCAGATTTCGCGGGCCAACGCCGGGTGAGCGTTACCCGTAAAGACCTTCAGCGTGTTCCGGACCCTCTCGGTCATGATCGCATCCTCAGGTACGTGCTGAACGGCTCGGATAGAGGCTTGGCTGGGAGGCCTGGACTCGAACCAGGGTTCCATGCTCCAAAGGCATGTGTCCTACCACTGGACGACCTCCCAAGAACAGTGACGAGTGATGAGTGATGAGTCATGAGCAGTCGTCCCTCGCCCGTCACTCGTCACTGGTCAATGCTCGTACAGCTTCCGGTGGTAGCCAGAGCGCGCGAGAGTGCGCGTCCGGAAAAGGTGCCACCCTTTGGGGATGAGTTGCGAGGCGCGAACCAATTGACGAGGCGAGGAAAAGACGGCGTACACCGCAGATCCACTGCCCGTCAAGGAGGCAACTTCGGCCCCGGCCCGGATAAACCGGCGCTTCAAGCGCGCCAGCTCAGGCCACCTCGCGAAAACGACCTGTTCGAAGTCGTTCTCGGCCGGTCCCCAACTCATCGGGGGAATTTGTGGCCACGCACCGAAACATTTACTGTAAGCGGTTGGGGGCCGGTCTGTCAACCGTAAACCGGCTTCGTGATAGGCTTCCGCCGTGGAAACAGCGAAGCCCGGAAAAACCACCAGGCAGGCGCGCGAGGGGAGATCGTTCAGAGGGTAAACCTCCTCGCCACGGCCACATCCCAGCACGCGGCCTCCCAGAAGAAACAAGGGGACGTCCGAACCCAGCGCGGCGGCAAGCCTGTGCCGGGCAGAAAAGTCCAGCCGGTCGCCCGTCAGGCGCTCGAGACCCAGAAGCGTGGCTGCCGCATCGGTGCTGGCGCCGCCCAAGCCGCCGCCCAGTGGAATCATCTTTTCCAGTCGCACCTGGATGCCGCAGCGGAAAGCGCGCGCCTGCCGCCACAGCTCGCAGGCACGGTAAACCAGATTACCTTGACCTGCAGGGACCGCAGGGTTGTCGCAGGCGACGGCGGTTTCTTTCCCGCCTGGCGCGAGGTTGATTTCCAGTTTGTCGTGCAGAGTGATCGTCTGGTAAATCGTGCGGATTTCGTGGTAGCCGTCGGGCCGCTTGCCGATAATCTTCAGGCCGGCGTTGATCTTGGCGAAGGCGCGGAGGCGCAGGGTTCTTTTCAAGGTTTCCACGGAGCCGGGCGCCTACTTCTGCGCGGACTTGTCGTGCGCCAAGCGGCCGTTCAATTCGTCGAGTTGTTTCTGGAGCTGGCTGGCTTCTTCGGCATCAAAATCGCCGGAAGTCGACTGGGGCCATTCCTTCAGCGCGCGCTCCCACTGTTCCCGCGCCAATGCAGGTTTGCCCATGCGCAGATAGAGGTTGCCCAGGTGTTCATGGATGGTGGGATCGTTTTGGATTTTGCGCGCGGCCTTTTCCAGGTCGGGTGCCGCCAGGTCGTAGCGGGCCATCTTGAAGTACGCCCAGCCCAGGCTATCCAGGTAGGCGGCGTTATTGGGCTCGATTTCGAGCGCCTTCTGAATGTATTTGACGGACTCTTCCAACCGCACGCCGCGGTCCGCCAGCATATAACCCAGGTAATTTGCCGCGGAGGCATTCAGCGGATTTACCGCGAGCACCTTCTTGAACGCCTCCTCCGCCAGATCGTACTTTTTCTGCCGGTCGTAAATGGAGCCCAGGATGAAGAGCGCGGAATCCTGCTCATCGGAGTTGGGAGTCATCTCGAGCGACTTGCGCACGGCCTGCTCGGCGTCGGCGTAACGCTTGGCCTGCTCATAGACCTGCGCGATCGAAATATAGATCCCGCGATCGGTGAGTCCCTGGCTGAGCATGCCCTGAAGTTGCGCCACGGCTTCGTCCACGCTTCCCTTTTCTCCCAGCAGGAGGGCACGCTGGACCTTCAGGGGCCGATCTTGCGGATAGGTTTGGATGGCCGTCTCAGCTTCGGCCAGGGCCTTGTCCGTCTGGTGTTCCAGGCGCAGGGTTTCAATGATCAGGAGCTCTGCCAGCGGGCCTTGCGACTTGCCGAGCGCCTGGATTTGCTGGAAGGTGTCTATGGCCTGAGCGAACTTTTCCTGTTCGCGATAAGCCAGGCCCAGGTGCTCGAGGAAGATGGCCCGGTTGCTGGCTTCCGGCACCGTGTACTGGCCCTGCGGCCGTTCCGACTGCTTCACCAACCCCTGCAGGATTTGCAGGGCCTTGTCATCGTTGCCGAGCGTATCCTCGAGCAGGGCCTGCTCGTAAAGGACTTCCTGCTTGTCCGGCAACAGTGCTTTGGCCTTCTCAAGTTCCTGGCGAGCTTCATTGAAGCGGCCTTCCTGGCGGTCGATCTGCGCCAGACGCAAGTAAGTGGGGCCATCTTCGGGGTCGGACTTCAAAGTCTTCTGCAACTGCACGCGCGCCGCCTCAATCTTGCCGTCGTTCAATAGCGCGTCGGCGTAATAGCGGCGGAGTTCCGCGTTATCGGGGTCGTCGGCCAGCGCCTTCTCATAGGTCGGGACGGCTTTGTCAAAACGCTGAGTTTGGACATAGGCGTAGGCCAGCATGCCGAGGAGCTGGGAATCCATCTCGCTCTCGGGAATCCGGCTGAGCGTCTCAGCGGCCTGGTCGTAGTCTCCTTGCTGGACGTAAAGCTCCGCCAGGTTGGCGAGCCCCATCTTGGACTCCGGATCAGTCGTTAACACTCTGCGGAAAGTCTCCTCCGCCTTGGAGTTCTGGTTGGTAGCCCGGTAGAGCCGCCCCAACTTCAGCCAGGAATCGGTGTCGCTGGGGGTCACCCGAACTAGCGCTTCCAGGTGCGCGATGGCTTTGCTCAAATTCTCCTTGGTGGCGTTGCGATCCGTCTGGGTGGTGTCGAGCGTGTGCAGGTACATGTTAGCGAGCAGCCGGTGGGCGTCCGGGTAGTCAGGGTCAATCTTCAGGACGGCCTCAGCTTCCTGGAAGCAGTCGTCCGAGCGTCCCACTTGCGCATAGAGTTCGGCCAGTTCAACACGCAGGAAGAGTGAATCAGGGTCGGCGGCCAGGGCCTGTTTGTATTCGGCAATCGCGCGGTCAACGTAATCGCCACGATTGTAAACTCCCGCCAGCTCCTTGTAACGCCGCGCCAGCATGAAGTGATAGTAGGCTTTGCCGTGGTCCGACGCGCCCGCCGTGGCAGGCGCCTGCTCCGGAGCCGTCGCTGACTCCGCCGGTGCGGGCTGCTGTGCCGCTGCCAAGCTTCCCCCCCAGATTAAACAGAGAGTGATTGCGGCCCCGATCTTCCTGACGTATGTTCTCATGGTTCCTTTCCGCCCAGCCCAATTACGCGTTATTGCAATTATCCCACAGGGTTATAGGAGGTGTAAAGACACAAGCAGGTTGCTTTCAGGCGGACAAGGTCTCCGTCCCTCATATCTTTCCTCGCAGCTTCGCCCAGACCAGCCCAAGGTACTCATAAACAGCGGTTTGCGACTTGAACAGGTTAAAGGCGTTGGGAAACAGGTCCTCAAGATCGGGCCTGTGCCGCGGGGCAAGGTAGTCAGTAGGAGCGGGCATTGGCTGCAGACCACGCTTTTTGAACAGCCCCATGGCGCGAGGCATATGCGCCGCGGATGTTACCAGAACAAAGGGCGACTGCCCCAGGAGCGGCGCGACGCGCATCGCCTCTTCCTCCGTGTCGCGCGGTGTGGGAGACAAAATGACGTCCTGCGGGCTCACACCGAGCGCCTCGGCCACCTGGGCCATATTCTGGGCTGCCCCGTTGTCTCCCGAAAGGATCAGCTTGCTGCCTGGGAGTTCGCGGTGCAGGCGCACGCCTTCAATAAGGCGAACCATCAATTCCGGAGATACGCGGCTGGTGATGGGAATCCCCGGATCGCTGCTCGCCTTGGCTCCCAAGACCATGATGAACTTTACGGCCGGCAGGGCGGACACCCGGCGCGAGGTTATGTCGAGAGGCGGATAAAGATGCTCCAGCGGACGGAGAAGTACATTCGCAGTGAAGAAGTAGCTCAGCCCTGCAAGCAGCATAGTCCCAAAAGTGATCAAGGCCTTTCCTGTCCGCTGCTTGCGGGTACACCAGAGCAGGTACAGTCCCACGCACAGGATCTCCAGCGACAGAGGCACGGGGAACAATACACGTGAGATTACTTTCTTCAATAAGTACATGAAGGCACGAGCTCCTCTCGAGTCTCAGCGGGCATCACGGGAAGCGCCCAGCCAACCCAGCCGCCGCCCCCGCGCGGGCGCTTCAGGCGCGGCGCGCACTAACGCTCCGCGCCCCACCACAGAATGCGCAGGAGGGCGGAAGAGGAGCCACGCTGGTGAGTTGAACTTCCGAACTTACGTATTCGGGTCGAACCGGCTCCTCCTGGAGGAGGTCTGTACTGAGATATTTCTTGTTGTCATCCGCGAACACGGTCACAACAACTGCATCCCCACCCAAAGACTCCTGCACTTGCAACGCAGCCAGAAGGTTGCACCCGGAAGAGATACCAACGCCCAGCGCGAGGCTCTTCGCCAGCTTTTGTGCCATCAGCAATGCATCTCCGTCGGCGACTGCAATCACTGCGTCTAATTCCGCCAGGTTGACGATCGCAGGAATGAACTCATCGGAGATTCCCTGAATTCTGTGCTTGCCCAGTTTGCAGCCGGTGGAGAGCGTTGGCGACTCGGCCGGCTCCACCGGGTGAATCCGAACGGCAGGGCTCTGGCGCCGCAGGAACCGCCCCACGCCCATGACGGTCCCGCCCGTTCCAACTCCCGCGACAAAAGCATCCGGTTTCAGCCCGGCCTCTGACAGTTGCGCCCAGATTTCCGGACCCGTGGTGGTTTCATGGGCCTGGACGTTGGCCTGATTCGAGAACTGGTGCGGAAGAAACACGCCCTGGGGATCGCTGCTGGCAAGTTCTTCGGCCAGCCGGATACTGCCCAGGAACCCTCCTTGTTCTGCCCCGACCAGAACGATGTCAGCACCATAACTCCTGATAAGATCTCTTCTTTCCTGGCTCATCCAGTCCGGCATGAAAATCGTCACGGGATGCCCCAGAGCGCGGCCGAGCGCGGCAAAGGCGATCCCCGTATTGCCGCTGGTCGCCTCGGCAATGCGTTGCCCGGGACGTAGAGAACCGTCGACGTAGGCGCATTTCAGGATATGCAGCGCCATGCGATCCTTGATGCTGCCTGTAAGGTTAAGCTGTTCGCATTTCGCATAGATGGCCCGGCGCTTGCCTCGGAACATCAGCCGGATTTCCAAAAGAGGCGTGTTGCCGACCAGGCGGGACAATCCGTCGAGCCGCTGATTCAACAATTCCACTTTTTCGTTCTCCCTCGCACTGCGGCACAGTGCTCATCGTGGGGTTAGGTGCTCGCGTAAACTGCGTCCTTGTAAATCTCGCCGACGGGTGCAGGCGCTGATGCCTGTAAGCTGGAATCTCCATTACCGAGTTCGAGCCCGACCCATAACGTACACCGGAGGGCCACTGAATACAATTGTCAGTCCGTGGGTGGGCTGGCGCGGCAGGTAGAGTAGCGCGGCGGAGCAGGTGTGGTGCGGACCTGTTATGTCTATCCGCGGCTTTGCGTTGTCGATGGGGACGACCCGCGGACATTCAAAACCGGTCCGCACTACCTCGCTCTTTATTTAATAAATATATGCTTCTTGTTAATGCCTCGAGGCGGCGCCCAAGGTTCGAATCCCAGGGAAAGCCGCAGAGTCTCAAAGGCAGAGACTCTGCGCTCGCTTTCTCATTCGTACCGCAGTGCCACCATAGGATCGACCTTCATGGCCCGGCGGGCGGGGATGTAGCTGGCCAGGAGGGCCACGATGGCGAGTAGCAGGGCAACCGCCGTGAGCGTCACGAGGTCGGTGGGTTTTACGCCGTAGAGCACGGTTGCCAGGAATTGTGTCAGCCCCATTGCCGCGAGGATTCCGAGGGTCACGCCGATCAGGGTCAGTCGGATTCCCTGCCCGACCACCAGTCTCACCACGTCGGTTCTTTCCGCTCCCAAGGCCAGACGCACGCCGATCTCGTGGGTACGTCGCGCGACCGAGTAGGAGACGACGCCGTAGAGGCCCACCGCCGCCAGCGTGAGTGCCAAAGCCGCGAAGGCGCCGAGGAGCACGGTGAGGAAGTGCGGTTGGGCTATGGACCGGGCGACAGACTGGTCGAGGGTTCTCACTCCGGAAATCGGCAGGTCTTTATCCATCGCCGCGATCTCTTTCCGAACCGTGCCCACGAGGCTGGCAGGATCGACTTCTGTGCGCACCACGAAGATCATGCTACCCAAAGGACTTTGCGCGTTCGGGACGTACACTTCAGGGCTCGGTTCGCTCGTAAGGCTCTCTCGCTTCAGGTCGCCTACCACACCCACGATCTCCCGCATGGGCGGCGCGCTGTAGCCGTTGCCTATTCCTGGTCTGATCCGCCTGCCAATGGGTCTCTGATCAGGAAAGAACTGCTTCGCCAGTGTTTGGTTGATGATGACGACCGGGGTGGCCTTCAGGTCGTCCGCTGCGGTGAAGTCTCGGCCCTGCAGGAAAGGAATGCCGAGCGTGCGGAAATACCCGGGCTCGGTCCAACTATAGTTCGTTCTGGGCCGTTCCGGTTCGGGAACGGAGCGCCCTTCGATGTCGAATCCGGTGCCGACCTCGTTCCCATCCAACGGCAAGGGAAGCGCCGCACTGGCTGAGCGCACGCCCGGCAGGTGATTGAGGCGCTCGACAGCCTCACGAAAAAATTCCGTCTGGCGCACGCCCGAGTAGCGGACGTACGGGAGGTCGATCTTAAAGGCCAATACGTTATGCGGATTGAATCCGGGGTCAATGCGCTCCAGGCGCCAGAAGCTCTGGATCAGCAGACCCGCACCCACCAGCAGGATCGCAGCCACCGCGACGTCGGCAACCACCAGGATGCTGCGCACCCGGCTATGGTGAAGGCCTTCGGACAATCCGCGGGCGCTCTCTTTCAGCGATTCTGCATAATCGGATTGCGAGATCTGCAGGGCCGGAACGAGGCCGAATAAGATTCCTGTGAGCAATGACAGAAGCGCCGTAAAGAGCAGCACAGAGCCATCCAGGCGCACGTCGGCCAGGCGAGGGATTTCCTCAGGGACCAGACGAAGCAGCGCAGGGATGCCCCAATACGCCAGGCCGATGCCGAGCGACCCGCCCAGGAGGGCCAGCACTACGCTCTCGGTCAGCAACTGGCGAATCATGCGCGCGCGGCCCGCTCCCAGCGCCCCTCGAATTGCGATCTCTTTCTGACGTCCTGTGCCCCGCGCCAGCAAGAGGTTGGCGACATTCGCGCAGGCAATCAGGAGTACACATCCCACCGCGGTCAGCAGGATGATTAAGGCCGGTCGAACGCCACCCACCAACCCGTCAAGCTCGGGAATGATGCGGACGGCCCGCGGCGCATTTTCGGGATACTGCTGGTTCAGACCCTTGACGATCGTGCTCATCTCCGCCTGTGCTTGCGCCCGCGAAACACCCGGTCGGAGGCGCGCAATCACATCGAGATAGTGCGCGCCGCGTTGCTCGGCCATGGAAGGTTGTCCGGGCGCCGTCAGGAACTCAACGGCCACCGTGGTCCAGAAATCCAAGGGCTCTGCCTGAATGGGATACTGAAAACCTGCCGGCATCACGCCCACCACGATGAAGGCACGGTCATCGAGGGTAATGGTTCTCCCTACAATTCCGCGCTCTGAGGAGAAGCGCTCGCGCCAGAGGCGATGGCTTAAGATGATGGGGAAACCCGCGGTCGTCGCGCTGAGCTTGTCCTCATCGGGAAGGAACGTGCGTCCCAGAAGCGGTTTCACCCCCAGCAGCGGAAACAGTTCCGCCGAGACGACAGCGCCCTGAACGTGAGCGGCCTCACCCGCGCCCGTCAGCGTGAAGCTATCGACGTTGAAGGAGGCCATGCGCGAGAAAACGTGGTTTTCCGCTCGCCAGTCGGCGAAGTCCGGGTAGGAGGCGTTGTCCGCAGCGGTCTCACCCAGGCGCGTCGAGACCACCCTGACCAGCCGCCCGGGGTCTGGGAATGGTAACGGGCGCAGCAGCACGGCGCTTACCACGCTGAAGATGGCTGTGTTCGCACCAATGCCCAGCGCCAGCGAAAGCACGGCAACTGCAGTGAAACCGGGATTCCGCCTGAGTTGGCGCAGGCCGTAGCGCAGGTCTTGCAGCAAAGTCCCAAGCCAACGAAATCCCCACATGTCGCGCGTGACCTCTTCGACCAAGGTGACGTTCCCGAATTCGCGAACGGCCGAGGCGCGAGCCTGCTCGGCGGTTTCACCTTGCTCCATGCGCTCCTGCGCGGCCATGCGCAGATGAGCCTGGACTTCCTCGTCCAGTTCCTCTTCACGCTGTCGTCGGCGAAACAACCAGTCCCAGAGACTCATGGCTGCCCCTCCTCATTCGTACCGCAGCGCCACCATGGGATCGACCTTGGTCGCCCGGCGCGCGGGGATGTGACTCGCCAGCAGCGTGACGGCAGTCAGTACAATACTGACGATGGCAAATGTCGCGCGATCGAAAGGGCGTACACCGTAGAGGAGACCTGCCATGAACCGCGTAAGAACCCCAGCGCATGCCAAACCGATCCCCACGCCCGCAAGCGACAACTTGATTCCTTTTGCCCCCACCATCCTCGAAACATCGGCGCGACTCGCGCCCAGCGCTATCCGAACGCCGATTTCGTGTGTCCGCTGGCTCACCATGTAACTCACCACCCCGTAGACGCCGATGGTCGCGAGAATCACTGCCACGGTGGCGAACAAACCAAACAGCAACAGGTTGAAACGCGGCTGGGAAAGTGACTGTCCTAGTGCCTGAGGGAGTGATTGGATGGCGAACACCGGAACATTCCCGTCAGCAGATTGAATGGCGGCGCGCGCCGCGGTAGTAACGTTGACTAGATTGGATGCGGTTCGTAGAACGAAGGTCATACCGGCATCCCAGTTCTCCTGCTCGTAGGACACATAAACTTGGGGCATGGGGTCAGCGCCGGGCTGCAGGTTCTTCACGTCACCGACCACGCCCACGATCTCAAGCCACACCCGCTTGCCGTGTTCGTCGGCAGTGAACCACGCGACGTGTTTGCCAATGGGGTCCTGCTGAGCGAAGAAGATGCGCGCCAGCGTTTGGTTGATGACCGCAACCTTGGGTGCCTCGACGCTGTCGCCGGCGGAAAAGGTGCGGCCGCGAAGCACGGGGATCTGCAAGGCTTGGAAGTAACCCGGGCTGGCGACGGAATATGCCCCTCCGCGAAGCTGCTCATCCTCTTGCGAACCGTGTTCGGCAATGGTGATGGGGCCGCCTGCTTGCGAATACGGTGGGAGGCAATCGACGACGCCTGCCTCGCGCACTCCCGGCAGCGCGCTTAAGCGTTCCAGGGCCTGCCCGTAGAAAAGAGCTTGCTGGGTGGTGGATCGGTAGCGCTCGCCATTGGGAGCCACGGAAAAGGTGAGAACGTGCTCGGGATTGAATCCTAGCCGAGCCTGGTGCGAGAGACCTATGAAGCTCCGCATCAACAAACCCGCCCCTGTCGACAGCACCAATGCGAGGGCAATTTCCGAAATCACCAGGGAAGAACGCAGTAGCTCCCGTTCGCCAGTCACCTGGCGTGCTCCGTACTTGAGGCTGTCATTCACGTTCACCCGTCTCAACTGAAGCACCGGGGCAAGGCCGAAGAGGATCCCGGTTAGCATCGACATCGCCAAGGTGAAGCCGAGCACGACGCCATCCATGCGCACGGCCCCGACCTGGGGAATTATCTCCGCCCCGGCCCTCAACAGCAGGCGGGTGGCCGCCGCTGAGAGCAGAAGTCCCAGGGTGCCCCCGAGCAACGCAATCAGGACGCTTTCAGTGAACGCTTGCCGCACCAAGCGCAGGTGGGTTGCCCCCAGCGCCGAACGCACGCCCATTTCCATGCTCCGCACACGGGCGCGTGCCAGCATCAGGTTGGCAACGTTGGCGCAGGCGGTGAGCAGCACTAGCCCTACGGCGCCCAGCAGAATAAGCAACAACGGGCGGACGTTACCCACCATGATCTGCTTGAGCGGCTCTACGATCACGCCACGCTCGCGGGGACCTTCGTGGTATTGGGTCGCGAGGCGATCCGCAATAGTATCCATTTCACCTCGGGCGCGCTCTAGCGTCACGCCCGGCGCAAGGCGGCCGATGACGGCGAGGTAGCGGATGCCCCGGTTTTGGGTCACATCGCCAATATCGACAGGAACCTCGGGAACCTCGCGCTCGGGCGTAGTCCATAAGTCACTATCACCGGGGAAGCGGAAGCCGGCGGGCATGACGCCGATTATCGTGAACTGCCTGCCGTCGATTGCGAGCGATCCGCCGATGGCGCTGGGGTCACCGCCGAAGTTCTCCCGCCATACAGTGTGACTGATGACAGCGACGGGGGTGTGACCCGCGTTCTCGTCAGAAGGCAGAAAATCGCGGCCCAGTTGAGGACGTACACCCAGAAGCCTGAACAAGTCCTCGGAACACGTTGCACGGGTGGCCCGCCAGGAATGGCCTTGCGCCGCCAGGTTGGCGCCCCAACTGACATAGGCGGAGATATCCGAGAAGACGTGATTCTGCCGCCTCCAATCGAGGAAATTTGCCGGCGCAACGGCCCCGTGATTCTTCTCGCGAATCCAAACGATACGATCAGGCTCACTGAAAGGCAGGGGTTGGAGCAGGGTCGCGTTCACGACACTGAAGATGGCCGTGTTCGCGCCGATGCCGAGCGCCAGCGTCAACACCGCCACCACCGTGAAGCCAGGGTTCTTGCGCAGCATGCGGGCACCGTAGCGAATGTCTTGCAGCGAGGTTTCAAGCCATCGAAATCCCCACATGTCGCGCGTTACTTCTTTGACCAAGGTGACGTTGCCGAACTCGCGGACGGCTGAAGTGCGAGCCTGCTCGGCGGTTTCACCTTGCTCCATGCGCTCCTGCGCGGCCATGCGCAGATGAGCCTGGACTTCCTCGTCCAGTTCCTCTTCACGCTGCCGTCGGCGAAACAACCAATCCCAGAGACTCATGGCTGCCCTTCTTCGAGTGCGAGATTCACGAGGTCGGAACGTTCAACATTCCCAATTCAGAATTCCGGATTCATGATGCCCGCAATGGCGTTGACGATCTGTCCCCAGCGAGCCTGCTCGGAGAGCAACTGCCTTTTGCCCGCTGGGGTGAGGCGATAGTACTTGGCGCGCTGATTGCTGTCCGTCTGCTTCCACTGCGACGTGACCCACCCTTGCTTTTCGAGGCGATGCAGCGCCGGGTAAAGCGAGCCGGTCTCAACCCGCAGGATTTCGCCCGAGCGTCCCCCAATCGACTGGCTGATCCCGTAGCCGTGCTGCGGTCCCCACTGCAGCGTTTGCAGAATGAGCATATCGAGCGTGCCTTGCAACAACTCAATGCGATTTTGATAGCGTTTGGGTTTCATGATGTAGTTGTTCTACATCCATGGCAGTAGAATGTCAACATCTTTTTGGCGCCTGGGCAGGGTTCTGTCAAAATCCGATGGGGCCTAAGTCAGATGAAGTCAAATGAAAAGGATCCTTCGCGAAGCTTACCCTGATCGCAGCGAACGAGCTCAGTAGAACAGCAAGGGCCTCAGGATGACAACGAAGGGCTCAGGAGTCTCAAAGGCAGAGACTCTGCCTTGCAATACCGTAATTTCTTGTTTTTTTAGCAAACATTTTGGGGCGCGGGTTCAAATCCAAGGGACCCCTCATCCGCTTCGTACCTCAGCACCTTCTCCCCTGGGGAGAAGGTTGGAAATTAATCGGCTGGTAGGAATCACGGCTCCCAAGTTTGCTGACGCACAGTTTTTATCTGCGTCCGTACTCCGTGACCTCTGTGCCTCTGTGGTGAATCCTTGCTGGGTTGCGGCTCCGCCGCACTGCGCTCCCCACTTCCTTTGGTGAGACTCCGGGAATTCGCGCCACGGCGATTTCAGTAAGGTTTACAAGAAAAACCCGGCGAGCAATGCCCGCCGGGTGAAACGAACATGAATGAAAGGGCTATTGGCTGATCGCCACCCCGTTAAAGGCGGCGACGCCGATGGAGTTTGACGTCGCCACCGGTGTGAGGTCGCCGTAGGCGTCGATGGCGAAGACGCTGACGTAACCGTCCCCGCCGGCAGTGTAAATCACGGCGAGCCACTTGTGGTCTTGGGACACCGTTATGTCCGTCGCTACGCCCGGCAGGGGTATCGATTTGTAGAACACCCCGCCTTGGCCGTCGCTGAAGAAGATGGAAATTGCTTGGCCCGGGGAATTGCCCGTATACCACGCGCTCCCCGGTCCTTTAGCCACCCAGCAGGGGGCATTGCTGGGAAACGACGGTGTCGGCCCGACTATCGGGTAAACATTCCGGTTCTCGTCCACGATAGCGAAGCTATCGGGACTGTGGGCCGGTGTGAAGCCCAAAATATCTCCCCAGAACGCGGCTCCGAGCGGGGTATCGTTCGCCATCTTGGGGAGCGTTATGGTCGTACTCGCCCCTTTGAGCGCCCCATCGTGCGTAAGCGGCAGTTGCAGCACGGATCCCGACTTGAGCGTGACAGCCGCCCAGGTCTTGCCGACCGCTATCTGCCCAGCCGAAGTATCGGCGAGACCGACAACGGCCCCATCCACGCTGCCCGATGGCCACGCATGACTCTCAGCGCAATTCGCGCCGGCCACGAAAAGATGTTCCTCGGTGAGCGCCACAGAATCGGGGTTCACACAGCCAGGCGACAGCTTTATCGTAGGCCCAATGCCGAACAAGTCGTCCTGCCGCAGCAATTGGCTGACGCTATTTGATCCGTAGTTTGCCACAGCCCCGAGATCGTCCCTGAACTGTAGAATTCCAGCGTTGCCGCCCGCGCCGCCATTGCCACCCGTCGGCAACATATCCACCAAGGATAGCGAAGGCGTCCCCGTTGTCTCCAGCTTGAACACCACCACATCGTTGCCGCTGGCGTTATTCGTGCTCGTGAGCACGAACACGCCACGTCCATCCCCGCCTGCAATCGCCCAAGTGGTGGCCAGAAATACCGCCGCCAGCATACCGCTGGCACGACACAGATTGATTTTCAAGGTCCTATCCTCCTTTATTGGATTGGAATTTGCACCGCTGCGTGGGAGCAAGAGTTGACACGAACAGCCGCCAGCGTTGCCCAATAAGGGGCGCGGCGCCCGCAGGGAGACACGTATCCTGCTGGATAATTCATGGATCCGCATTTACCTTTTTGCAGTTCAGCCCGCGTTGGCTGTCCCAGGGCCGGCCCCAAGCCAGGGAACTCCCGGACCGGTTATTTTGAATTTCCAAAGCCCCTTGCGGCTCTCGCCGCTGGCACTGCCGAATCGGTCAGCGGTGCCCCCACGCTGTAGAAATACCATCCGTGTTCGTTTCTATTCCCGGGAAACAAAAAAAGTCTGATCCGTACTGGTTACAAATCAGAGGAAGGGTTGCAGGTGGGATCGATGGGGCAGAGATGAAACGTGGCTGTCCAAATTAGCGAACTCTTCGAGTGGCCAACGCGGCAGAGCCGGTGGTCTGCACCCACCCGGTCAAGCGTAATCTACACAAGCCTGGAGCTGGAAGTCACTACGGCTGAGCGCTGGCTCCACGCGCCAAGGGAACAGCGTCCAGATCCACTCGAGCTTCGGATCCACTGCCCGCATCGAGGGCAGCTTTCAAGGGTGGAGCAAGCTCGCTGGCAATCTGCACCGTGATGGCTTGGCTGAGGTCAGAGACGACAAACCCAAAATACCCTCTTGCCTCAAATCCTGCGGCGTTCGTGCCCTCGAGATGAGCCTCATACAAATTGACACTGCCGGAAGCGCCTGATCGCAAGGCTTTTCCGTTCGGGAATTGTGCTCCCTCGCTCCGGGTCAGAATCACGGAAAGAATCGTACCCCGCCCGCGCGTGATGAAATGAACGTATTTCCGCGGGCTGCCCTGAATTGAGCAGATATGCGCTTCGAGAACTTCGAACCCGGGGAGTTCTTGTTGTACCACCTCGAGCAATCCAGCGTATCGCGGCCCGAGCTTCTGGCGGAGTTGTTCGGGAGGGTTCGCGATGTCCGGGTAGTTGTGCCCCTTAATAGCACACTGGAGATGGTCCGAGACTCCGAGTGCCAGCACGCTGTCCACAATTCGCCTTCCGCGTTGCACTCTGATCCACTGCTCGGTGGCAATACCTCCCAGGACGACAACCATAACAAAGGCTACTGCCCAGGCAAGCCGTCGTGAACTTCCGAAGTAGCCGGGTTGCATCTTCCTGAGCTGGCGCTGAATTGATTGGCGCAGTGCTTCCGGCGGGATCTGGCTCGCCGCCACCCTGCGTAATGCGTCACGTACCCGGATGCGGGCTTCCAGTTCCCGCGAGCAGGCTTCGCAACTCTCCAGGTGTCGAAGAACCTCGCTCGTGGTCTCGACCAGAAGTTCGTTGCTGAGATAAGCATCGAGGTGCCGGCGTATCCGCGCGCATGGTTCGGAGTTGAAGTTCAGCACGTTCATGCGGATTCACCTGCCCGCGGGGGGGCCTTGGCCGGCGTGATCCCAAACAAGTGCGCCACCCCGGCCAGTTCCTGGCGCAATAGCCTTCTTCCCCGGCTCAGTCGCGACATGACGGTACCCAGCGGCAGCTTCATGCTCTCCGCGATCTCTTTGTACGAGAACTCCTGCACGTCCGCCAGCAGCACGACTTCGCGGAATTCGATCGGCACCCTGCCTAGCGCCTGCAGCACGTCCTCATCCCGGATTTCCTGCGGAACCGGAGTTTCAGCTATAAGGCTGTCCTGATCTTCAGGGTTCTCAAATGCGTCCACCTTGGCCGCCTTCGCCCAGCGCCGTCGAAAATGATGCAGGCGATGAAAAAGGATCTTGAACAGCCACGCACGACAGTTGGTTCCCGTTTGGAAGCGATGAAATGACTTCCAAGCCTCCAGATAGACTTCCTGCACCAAGTCCTCCGCCTCCGTTGAATCCTGGGCCAGCAGGCGAGCCGTACGGAAGAGGTCGGGAAAATGCGGCATCGCCGCGGCTTCGAAGTCCTCCACTCGGAGCTTGGGGTGAAAGAACAAATCCATCTCCAGCGTCGCAAGGCGTTCGTAGAGGCGGAACTGCTTGGCCGCCGCTCCAGTCGCGCCTGAGTTGTCATCTCTGGCTGTCCATCTTAAGCCTTCTTGCTGGCGCCTGTCTTTTTCTTTCCCATCTCATCCTGGTTTCTCATAGGGTCGGCCGTCATCTTGTCCCTGCCTATCTTGTCTTCAGGCTTTATCTCTTTATGTGCGCCCGAGCGAATGAGCCGGTGTTTGCGAGATTCACGAGCCCGAACCCGAGACCCATCGCCACGATAAGAATTGCAATGTGCCTCTTCGTTCCTCGTCTCAGTAATACCAATTACCCGCAATTGTATTCCCGCCCCTGCGGCAGCTCACGGGAGTGACGAGTAGCGGGTAGCCACTATCGGTGGTTTGCTGAATGGGGACCTTTCTCAGGCCCGCTACAGCAAGTGCAACCGCCTACCGTCACTTATTTCTTGCTGTCAGTGTAGGGCGCGCCCTGCCGAACTTGTTCCAGTGTTTGCAGAAACTGGTCGCGCTCGCGTTTTGCTTGGTCGGTTCTGCGGGTGTTGTCGGTCAGATACCGCTGGCCCTTGATGCCCGAGTTTTGGAGTGAGTCCGCCCAGGCGCGCAATTGCCTGGAAATGCCTTCGCCAGGGATTTCAAATTTGAAATGTCAGATTTGAGATCGGAGAATACGGGCAAGCGCTCCAGCAGAAAAAGCATCGACCGCACTTCACCCGCCGAGCCGCGCGCGATATGGAGGAAGGTCAGAATTTCCTGCGTGGTGCCGCGTTCAAAGCCCTCGGCAATATTGTTGGAAACCGAAACGGCGGCGCGTTCGATTTGGTCGCGCAGCGAAGAGCGCTTCTCGAAGGCGGGCTCTTCTGTCGTGGCGTAGATGGCGACTGCCAGGTCAATTCCGGCCTGCTAAACGGGAAGCTGCTCGAATCGGTCGTATTTCGTGGCTTTTGGTTTCCCCGGTTCTTAGATTTCAAATCTCAGATTTCGGATTTCATATTTCAAATTTCAGATCTCAAACTTCAAATCTCAAATTGCAATTCCACTATCTCAAATCTGCCATCTCAAATGTCAAATCTCCAATGCGCCATCTTCGGTTCCTCAAATCTCAAATCTGCTATGTCAAATCAGCGCACCTTCTCCACCCCCATCAATTCATTCCCTCCGGCTTCTGAGGCAGCCCCCCAAAAGGGGGCGAGGGCAAGAGAATCAAATGGATGCCCACAGTGCGGCGGGCCGTCCCGTTCGGGGACGGCCCGGGAAGGTTGGCGGAGAGCCGGACTACAGGTTCTTCAGAATGGTTTTGTAGCGGTCCTGGAGCTTCTTGACTGCCTTTTCCTTGTCTTTGTCGGGGTGATCTTTGAGCTGCGCCAGAGCAGCTTTGATGGTTTCATCGCCCTCGGTGCAGATGGTCCTCAGCTTCTGGGAGTCGCGGCCATGCTTCTTGTCAAAAACGGTGGCGCCTTCCGCCAATTCCTTGGCGAGAAAGATCGCGAAATCGACGCCAGCGATCTTCGTCGAGCCCTGGGCCAGAGCGTTGCGGGCCTTGGCGCGGTCCCCGCCCACCGCATCCGCGAGGGCGTCATCAATGCCCTTGCGGAGGGATTCGAGGGCCGCACTATCCTGCTGGTCGGGCTCGATCCAGCCGCCTTCTTCGACATGCTTCAGCGCGGCCACTTCCTGCGGGCCTTCGGTGGTGGGGAAGCTGATTTCCAGGACCAGTTCATTGGCGATGACCCCGTCGGCGGCAATTTGGTGTGCGGTCTCCGCCAAGCCCAGTGCGGCTTTGGCTGCGTACTCGAGGTTGTCGTGCCGCAGCCGTCCATACTCGGCCTTGAAGTGCGTGTTCTTGGTCGTGTCCTCTCCTTTGCTGTAAGCCTCGGCAAGCTCCTTGGCGCTCTTGAGTTGGCCCGTATACACCACGGAGCGTAGCACCCGCGCACGGTCCGTGTACGCGGTGGGCGGCGTGGAGGTGGCCAACCCGTCGGTGAATTCCAGGGCGCGATCAAAGCGGCCACGCTTGAACATATCTTTCGCGTCGTCGTAGTCGGCGGCCGCACCGGTGGGCCTCTCAACCGGAGGTGAGCAGCTCAGGATCAGAGCACTGGCAAGAGCGATCCAAATCAGCCAGTAGGAACTTCGGGAGAAGGAAGGTAAGGAATGTGACATAGGAACTCCTCCTGGGGAGGGTGGCATGGCGGGTCATATCACTGCAGAGGAATCGGCGCGACATAACCCGCGCCTTTTAGATTACCAGGGCTACTGCTCTCAAGATGCATCGGGCAGAGCAGCAGGGCTCGGCTGCATTGCGCCGCCACTATATGTCAAGCATGGAACGAATTCAATAGCAAGCTGCGCAGGTATCGTCACAAGCTTTCGGTTGTCTGGGAGCAATAAAAAACGATCCGGCATCCGTGGCAGGGGACGAAGAGGCTCGCTACAAAGGAACAACCGAACCGCCCGCCCGACGCCTAAGATGCGCAGGAACGCCGGGCGGGCTGGCTCGGTCAAATTCAAAATCACCTCCCCAGAGAGCCCGTCCCCTCTGGGGTAAGCATGATCGAGCGCTGCTCACCGCGAAACCGCAATTCCTGAAGTTGCGGCTTGGCGTCCTTCTCGTCAAATCGCGCTTCGTTAAAAGGGTTCTTTTGCGGGTTGTCGACGAATCGGCAGCCAGCCGTGGCGACGACTTTGTCGCCTTTCTTGAAGGACACTTGCTTGGCCCCTTCATCAAGTGCCACCTGGTACTTGCCAGCCTTCAGTTGCTGGCCATTGGGCAGTACCGCGTCCGCATAAATATTGATCATCTTGGCTTGCTCCGCTGGAGCTAGCGCGGCCGTGAATAGGACGGCTACTGCCAAGAACAGAAAGATTTTGACTACGTGCCTCGACATGAGATTCCTCCTCAAAAATGGTCGGCCCAGAAGCTCTGAGGTTTGCTGCAGCGACTTTTTTCCCCCAGCCGCTTGCGTCTGGTAGCCTTACTCGCCACCAGTTCGAGCACCTTGGCCGTGGTCTTGGAATGCATCTCTCATGCCAGGCTCACGGCGCGTGGCCGGAATTTATCTACTTACATATGTTATTTGTTTTAATAGAGATAGCTTTGTGGCAAGGCCAAGTATGACTAATTGTCGACACTAGAAAGGGCGCAGAACATGTTTCACATTGCGAGAAAATACCCGATAAGGGTTAATGACCCAAAGGACAATATGGCCCCCTAGGCGAGCCAATGCACTCCTGTAAACGTTAGTAAGGGATAATTCAACTTCAGCAAAGCGAAAAAGGGTATCACGCGCCAGATAGATGAACTTTGCGGAAGTGAGATTCCGGGTCATTCGAATCCCCGGCGGCGATGGCGCGCTCAGCGTGCTTTGATTTCGGTCCAGTATTGGTCATACAGAGCGATGACTGGGCCGACATCACGCATGAACTCACAATGCGCAAGCCCGGCGGGATCGGGAAACACCGCGGGATTGGCCAGAAGCCAGGGATCAATCTCCCGGCGATCGTACCGGTTGGGCGTGTTGAATCCGGAATCATTCACGAAAACGGCGGCGACTGCCGGCCGGTGGAAGTAATTGATGAATTCTTCCGCCAGTTCCTTGTGCGGAGCGTGGCGAGGCAGGCAGGCGCAGTCGACAGAGATCGTGCAGCCTTCCCTGGGAATGACATAACGAATATGCGGCTCGTCGCGCATCACGAAGGGCAGGTTTCCGTTGTAGGCCTGTGCGAACCAGGCATCACCGCCCGCCAGATCCTGCTCAAAATTGGAACTGTTGTAACCTTTCACCAAAGGCTTCTGGCGCAGCAGCAAGTCGCGCGCCTCGCGAAGCTCGACTGGGTCGGTGGAATTCAGCGAGTGACCCAGCTTCTTGAGCGCCATCCCAAACACCTCGCGCGTGTCGTCGAGAAGCAGGATATGGCCCGCGAAGCGAGGATCAAACAGCACGGACCAGCTAACCACATTCTCGTGCACCAGGTCATCGCGATACGCGAGGCCAGTGGTGCCCCAGGCGTAAGGCGCCGAGTAGTCGTTGTGGGGATCAAAGGGAAGCCCCAGAAATCGCGAGTCGGTGTTCGCCCAGGCATTGGGAAGCCGTGACTTGTCCAGGGGGGCCAGCAACCCCTGCCGGATGAGGATTTCCACCATGTAATCGCTCGGGACTACCAGGTCGTAATCCACATTTCCGGCCTGCAATTTCGTCAGCAAAGCTTCATTTGAATCATAGAGGTCGTAGTTCACTTTGCAGTGAAACTCGCGCTCGAAGCCATGAATGATGCGCGGGGAGAGGTAGGTGGACCAGATATAGATGTTCAATTGCGGAAGCCGGCCAGCTGCCGGCCAGGTGCGCGCCACGACCGGGGCCACCATCAGCAGGAAGACCACGCAAGCGCTGGTGACCGCGGTGCGCAGCTTCATGGAACCGCGCTCCAGCCTCTGGGCAACCAAGACCAGCGGAATGGTGGCGGCCAGGATGATGGTCGAGATGGCGTTGATCTCCGGCGTGATTCCACGCTTGAGGCGCGAATAGATCTCGAGGGGCAAGGTCGTGGAGCGAACTCCCGCGACGAAGGAGGTAATAAGGTAGTCATCGAACGAGGTGGTGAAAACCAGCAGGGCGGCGGAAAGAATCGCCGGAGCGGCCATGGGCAACGTGACCCGAAAGAAGGTGGCCCACTCGTTGGCGCCCAAATCCAGCGCCGCCTCCTGGACGGAGCGATCCATCCCGGCCAGCCGCGCCCCCACCACAATGATGACGTAGGAGACGCAGAACGTGATGTGCGCGATGACAATGGTCCCCAAACCCAGCTTCAGGCTCAGCAGGCTAAAGAAGATAACCGTGGCCACGGCGACCACGATTTCCGGGATAACCAGGGGAAGATAGACAACGCCGTCGAGCAGAGCTTTTCCGCGCAAGCGAGGCCGCGCAAACACCAGCGCGGACATGGTTCCGAAGACCACACAGGCCAGGGTCACTCCGGCCGCCACGACCAGGCTGTTCACCAGAGACTGAAAAATCTGCTCGTCGCGCCAGAGGACGGCGTACCACTCACCCGTGAATCCCAGCCAGTGAGCCGAGAGGCGGGAGCGGTTAAAGGAGTAAATCATCAGGACCAAGATGGGTGCGTAAAGAAAAAGGTAGACGGCGGTCGTGGAGATGGAAAGTCCCCAGCCCCCGCGCCGCTTCCCCGTCATCAGAGCATCTCCTGGGTTGTCTGCTCGCCTTTGCGCAGACCCACGCCCACCAGCACCAGAACCAGAAACGTCAGCAGGAAAGCTACCGCGGAGCCGAAAGGATGATCGCGCGCCACGGCAAATTGGTTCTGGATGAGGTTCCCCACCATCATGCTTCGCGCGCCGCCCAGCAAGTCAGGCGTAACAAAGGCTCCCACCGAAGCGATGAAGACCAGAATGGAACCGGCCACCAGGCCCGGCGCAGAAAGCGGCAGAGTGACTCGCAAGAAAGTGGACCACCGGCTTGCGCCCAGGTCCTGGGCGGCTTCCAGAAGCGTGGGATCAAATTTCTGCAGCACCGCGTAAAGGGGCAGGATCATGAACGGCAATTCTCCGTAAACCAACCCAATCATGACCGCCAGCGGTGTATAGAGCAGGCGCAAAGGTTCGTGGATGACGTGCAGCGCCAGCAAGAGGTTGTTGATTACCCCTTCGCTGCGCAGGATAACCATCCAGGCGTAGGTGCGAATGAGGAAACTGGTCCAGAAGGGGATGACGACCAGCATCAGCAGCACGGTTTTCCAGCGTCTCGAAACGCGCAGCGCCAGGGTGTAGGCGGCCGGATAACCGAGCAAGGCGCAGGACGTGGTGGTGACCAGGGCCATCGCGAACGACCGCGAGTAGACCTCCAGGTAGAGGGGCTGGAAGGCTCGCACATAATTGGCCACCCCGAGGGTCCAGTCAATCGTCCCATAAGGCGAGCGGTGAGCGAAGCTGACGGCCAACAGGTAAACCAGAGGGAGAAGGAAAAAACCCACCAGCCAGATCAGGCTCCCGGAAAGGAGCGTTGCCGTTCGGTATTCGGGACGACGACGAAAGAATTGGAGGACGGTCTCCATGCTGGTCATGACACCTTACGCGGTCGAACCGGGTGCTGATGAACAGCGCCTGTCATACTGAGCGCAGCCAAAGCATTTCGCCTGGGTTCGGCCCTTCCACGGAAAGACCCAGAGTCAGATCCATCGCGTAGCGCCCTGAGCCAGCGGAGCGAGATCCTTCGCTTCGTTCACGATGACAGCGAAGCATGCAGGACGCAAGCGAAGGGCTCAGGATAACGCCGGCGCGAGGTTCCTCTAGCAGCCTGCTAAGCAGCCGGGCGCCCTCCGCGGCGCAAGCTGCCGGCTTCCCAAAATCGCGCGAGCAGCAGTGTAGCGCAGACTGGTTGTTTACGTCTGCGGCTTTTTCTTTCTCCCGGTGGACTTGCGGGAACTGCCAGCCACCAACGCACCTGCGAATGCGCGGCTCTGCCCCGAGCCGATTCGGATGGTTGGGTGTATGCTATTCTCATGGGGCGAGGGGATACGGTTGCGCACAGCCGATGGGGGTGGAGAGTTGGTTTTCTCCTGGGCCTTTGGCTCTCGTCTCTCCTGCCCGTGGCGGGGCAAGCTGCGCCGCAGCAACCCACCGGGCCAAATCAGAGCGCCCCGCCCGTGGCTGCTCCCACGACTGCAGACGAGTTCTTCAAACAAGGCAACGAGCTTGCGAGCCAGGGCAAGTGGGACGAGGCCATTGGAGCTTACCAGAAAGCCCTCACCCTCAGGCCGGACTATCCGGAAGCGCACTACAATCTTGGCATTGCCTACGCCGCGGAGCAGAAAAACAGTGAATCCCTGCGCGAGTACCGGGAAGTGCTGCGGCTGCGGCCGGACTTCCCGGGCGTCCACTTGAATGTCGGCGCACTGGAAGAGTCCGCCGGGAAGCTTCCCGAGGCCATCGCGGAGTATCGTACCGAAACTCGCCTGTACCCCTCTCATGCCGACGCCCACCTGGACTTGGCCAACGCCCTCAGCGCCAGCCGGGCTTTCCCTGAAGCGGTCGCAGAATACCGCACGGCCCTGGCGCTTGCGCCGCGCGATGCGGAAGTTCACATGAGTTTGGCGGGCGCGCTACTGCAAGCGGGGGATGCCAAGGCTGCGGTAGCAGAATATCGTCATGCCCTCGAACTGGATTCCCGTAACCCCGACGCCCATGCCGGTCTCGCCGCAGCGCTGACCCAGGCCGGGAACGTCGCCGAAGGCATCGAGGAGTACCGCGCGGCTTCGCGCCTGCGCCCCAACGACCCCGAGCTCCACCTGAATCTGGCCGGAGCCCTGCGCGCCACCGGCGATATGATTCACGCCATCGAGGAATACCGGCAGGCGGTCCAGCTTCGCCCCGAGCAGGTGGACTTCCCATTCGCTCTGGCGCTCGCCTTGCGGGAGGCCGGCGATTACGGCGGCGCCATCGAAGAGCTGCGGCGCGTCATCCGCCTGCGGCCGGACCACGCCGGAGCGCATGCGGAACTCGCCGCCGCCTACCTCTCCACGGGGAACCACGCGGCGGCCGTCAGCGCATACCGGGAGGCTCTGCGCCTGCGGCCCTCCGATCCGGCGCTGCACGAAGCTCTCGGCCTCGTCCTCCGCAAGACCGGCGACCTGACGGAGTCGATTCGTGAACTGCGCAAGGCTGTCGAACTGGCGCATGAGGAAGCGGACTACCATCGCAACCTGGGGGAGGCTCTGCAGGCCTCCGGTGACGTGGCGGGCTTTGTTCAGGAATACCAGGAAGAGGTTCGCCTGCGCCCCGATGACCCGGACGCCCACGCCCACCTGGCCAACGCTTATCAGGCCGCTCGAGACCTTCCGAATTCTCTCGGAGAGTATCAGGTGGCGTTGCAGCTGCGGCCGCTGAGTCCCGAGTTCCATTTTCGGGCCGCGCTGATCCTGGAAGAACTGGGGAGGCGGACGGAGAGCCGAACGCAGCTTGAACAAGCGGTTCACCTGCGGCCGGACTACGCTGAAGCCCTGGTGGCTTTGGGTGATTCACTCGCCCGGGAGAAGCAGTTCGCGCTGGCCGTGCCGACTTATCGCGACGCGCTGCGCTTGCGGCCGGATGATCCCGGCCTGCGTGTGAGCCTGGCGGCAGCCTTGCGCGAGAATGGTGACCAGGAGGGCGCACTCGCCGAGGCCCGGGAAGCTGTGCGCCTCAGTCCCACCAATCCTGACTATCAGCGTGAGCTGGGGAATGCACTTTTCACCCACGGCGATTTCCCGGGCGCCGCAGCAGCCTTTCGCGCCAGCCTGGCGCAGCGCGAAGACGCGCAGATCGAGCAAGACCTGGGGCTCGCGCTCGGCCAGTCGGGGGATTGGCAAAACGCGGCTGAGGCCTTTCGCGCCGCGCTGAAGGCCCGGCCGGCGTGGTCCGAAGCCCACCTGAATCTTGCGAACGCTTTTACTCACTTGGACAATCCCGCTAGCGCGGCTGCAGAAGCGCAGGCGGCCCTGCGCGTGACTCCGAATCTCCCCGAAGCCCATTTCAGCCTCGGCAATTCTTGGTTGCGCTTGGCCAAGACGGAGGAGGCTGTCCAGGAATATCAGGAGGCTTTGCGCTCCAAGCCGGACTACGCCGACGCCCGCCTGGCGCTGGCCAGCGCCCTGCGCCAGCACGGTAGCGTCGCGGAAGCCATCTCAAACTACCGCGAATACCTGCGGCTGCGACCCCAGGAGGTCAGTGCGCGCCTGGACCTGGCGGGAGCCTTGCAAAGCCAGAACGATCTTGCCGGCGCTATTCACGAATGCGAAGAAGTCATCCGCCTGCGCCCAGACTACCCCAACGCGCATTACAGCCTAGCAGTGACGCTCGAAAGCGCAGGGCAGTTCGCGCGCGCCCGTCACGAATTCGAAGCCTACCTGCAAATGGCTCCCGACGCTCCCGATGCCGCGCAGGTTTCCAAGCGCTTGAAGGAACTCGGCTCATCGCGTACTCAGAAGTAGGCGTTCGAGATCGGCCTGAGCCTTTCGCCCGCAGTGGTGTCATTTGCGAGACACGGACGCTCCCCAGTGCAGTCATTCCCACCTTAGCTATTGACCAGCAGGCCCGAATTCCATAGCCTATAGTGCGGAGTGATGCTCGGCTGCCGCATTTCTGCTGCGCCACCCAGGAGCTTTCATGCGCAATCAACCTGAATCTGCTTTGCAAATTCTTTTCCGTGAGATTGCGCACCATGGCAGGATATCCCTCCAGTCACTGGCACGGAACCTTGGTGTGAAACCCTCGTCGTTGCCCGCGAAAATCAGTCCCCTCGTCCACAAGAGTCTCGTCTGCTATAAGAGCCGCCGTAAGAGCATCGGGGTCAATCCTGACTTCGGGTATGTGTTGGGCATCGACCTGGGCGGAAGTCATCTCCACTTTGCCTTGGCGGATTTTTCTGGGGAGATCCTCGAGGACACCATGGTGAAGATCCAGCCGGAAGATGGACCGAGCAAGATGATCGCTCAGATCAAGGCGACCGCCCGCTCCCTGGCCCAAAAGGGGGCCCAGGGCCGGCTTCTGGCGATTGCCGTCAGCGTCCCCAGTCCGGTGGACCCCCAGCATGGAACCGTGACCTTCGCCAACAACCTTCCCGGTTGGAAGGACATTCACCTTGGTCATGAGTTGGAACGGGAGTTCCGCGTTCCTGTCTTCATGGAAAATGACGCCAACATGGCGGCCATCGGCGAACATTGGAGAGGCGTAGCACAGGGAGTGGACAACTTCGTTTTCATTGCGCTGGGAACGGGCGTCGGCTCCGGGGTGTTCATCGACGGGAAACTCTATCGTGGGCGGAACGGCGCGGCCGGCGAAATGTTCAAGATGAACATCGACTGGCGGACCTGGAACGACGATTTCCCGGACACCGGCCAGTTTGAGAGCTTCGTTTCGGGCATGGGCATCGCCGCGGAAGGGCACAAGGCGCTCCCCGTTTCTTGCCGGCCGGAAACCGCTGGTCTCGCCGAGGAGCGTGACGCCTACTTTGTTTTCGAGGCTTTCCGCCAAGGCAATCCCGAAGCACGCGCGGTGCTCGAGAAAACCTTCATCATGCTGGGAGTGGGCATGGCGAATGTGGTGGGAATTCTCGACCCTGACCTCTTCGTGTTGGGTGGGGGAATTGCCAAGGGCGCACCCGAGTTCATGCTTCCCGTCGTGGAGAAAGTGATTCAGCGCATCCAGCCGACCCCTCCCCCTATCAAATTCAGTTCGCTGGACGACAAGGCGCAAACCTACGGCGCCATCTCCTCCGCGCTCGATGTCGCGCACGAGGCGATCATCCGGGACCTGCGAGTGTGAGGTCGAATCACCCCTGACGCCGGCGCGCTCCCACGAGAAGCGGGTGGCGGCGCCCGGACTCCTCATTTGAAAAAACTGTCGCAGTAGTACAAAGAAGCTATTGGGCAAATGTCGAACAAGGTCGACACTAATAGCGCGCGTCATTTGGGGTTGTGCAGGTCCCGTAATCTGAGCTGACAGGTTCATTACAATGGAACAGAGCAAGCAACGCCTTTCCGGCACCGCTAAGTGGCTTCTCATCTTCGGCCTCGTTCTGGTCGCGAACAGCGCCTACTTGGCCGCGTTCGGCGATCCCACGCTTTTCTATGTTGCAAACGCTTTGCTGCATCCCTTGCTGGGAATCATCGCGGGAATTCTCCTGGTGGTTTCCATCCGTTGTCACCGCGACCTCTTGAAGGGAGCGACCGGCGTTCTTGCGGGATTGCTTCTGGCACTGGCGGCGGGTTCCGGCGTCTATCTTCTCTTCGTGGGCATGACGCGGCCTCACAGCCTGGCGCTATACGCGCACGTGGGCGCCGCGGTCGCCGGAGCCTTACTGCTGTTCGTGGTTCGGCGCGCGCGAGTTCGCGGAGCGGGCGCGACGCTTGGCCTGCGGCAGGCCTGGCGTTGGAGCGTGGGCGTGCTCGTTCTTTCCGGAGTCTTTTACGCCGCCGCGGCCATTTACCAGCGTGTATTTCCCAATCCCCGGTACATCATCCACAACCCGCCTACGGCGCCCGCCAGAATGGAAGACGAAGGCGGAGGGCCCGGCAGCCTGGTCTTCCCCAGTTCCGCCCAGACCCTCGACGGCAAGACGATCAAGGCGGAGTTCTTCATGAACTCCGAATCCTGCAAGGCCTGCCACACCGACATCTACAACCAGTGGCAAAGCTCCATGCACCACATGGCGTCGTTCAATAACCAGTGGTATCGCAAGTCCATCGAGTATATGCAGGATACGATTGGCATCAAGCCGTCACTCTGGTGCGGAGGCTGCCATGACCACGCCCTGGTCTTCAACGGAACGATGCAAAGTCATCCCATCCGCGAAATCGAACATACTCCCGCGGGGCAGGCCGGATTGGGCTGCATGTCGTGCCATGCCATCGTACAGGTGAAGGACACGATGGGCCAGGGCAGCTTCGTGATCGAATACCCCCCGCTCGATCGGCTGGCTTCGCACCCGAACCCGTTGCTTCGGGGGCTCGCTAACTTCGCTGTCAAGCTTAACCCCAAGCCGCACCGCCAGGTATTTCTGAAGCCGTTCCATCACGAGCCGCAGCAGGTTCCGGAATTCTGCTCGGCCTGTCACAAGGTTCACCTGGACGTTCCCGTTAACAACTATCGCTGGGTGCGCGGCTTCAACGACTATGACAACTGGCAGGCGAGCGGCGTTTCGGGCCAGGGAGCGCGCTCGTTCTACTACCCCCCCCAGCCCTCGCAGTGCGCCGATTGCCACATGCCGCTCGTGGCTTCCAAGGATTTCGGCAACATTCGCGGCTTCGTGCACTCGCACCGCTTTGCCGCCGCCAACACGGCCGTCCCCACTTCTTATGGGGACCACGAGCAAGTCACGGCCGTCGAAGATTTTCTCAAGGGCACGTTGAGCGTTGATATCTTTGCACTGGCCGAAGAGCCCGCGGAGAGCACACCAGGAGCCGGACCCGCCGGTCTGCGCCCTGAGACGCCGCAACTCTCGAGTACATTCGCCGTGGGTGAAGAATCTGCCGCGGGACTGGCGGGGGCAGGTTCGACCGCCTTGCCGGTCTCGAAGCTTGTCGCGCCGCTCGGCCGCGTGGCGGCCAGCCTGCGCCGCGGCGACACGGCACGCGTCGAAGTGGTGGTCCGCACGCGCAAGGTTGGCCACTTCTTCCCGGGCGGGACGGTGGATGCTTTCGACTGCTGGGTGGAGTTGCAGGCGCGCGACAGTCGGGGCCACGTCATCTTCTGGAGCGGCGAGGCTGCGGACGACGGCCATGGGCCGGTCGATTCCGGCGCGCACTTCTATCGGTCGTTGCAGCTCGATGCGCACGGCAATCCCATCAACAAACGCAACGCCTGGTCCACGCGCGCCACCATGTATGCCCACCTGGTTCCTCCCGGCGCTGCCGACACGGTTCATTACCGCCTGAAGATTCCCGAGGATTGCGGTGACACCATCACCCTGAAGGCCAAGCTCAACTACCGGAAATTTTCCTGGTGGCACACGCAGTGGGCATTTGCCGGAGTTCGCGATCGCTCCCAGCCTCATCCCGACATCGCCAAGGACCACGACGATGGGCGCTGGGTATTTCAAGGCAATCTCGCGGATGTCTCCGCCCAGCACCCGCAGATTCCGGATGTGCCGACGATTGTTATCGGCCAAAGTACCGTCACGATTCCGGTGGTGGCTAAAACCGCGCCGCCGTTTGCTCAAAATCTGGCGTTCAATTCTGAGGACCGTGAACGCTGGAATGACTACGGCATCGGCCTACTGTTGCAGGGGGATTTGAAGGGCGCGGAGCGGGCCTTCGAGAATGTCACCAAGCTCGAACCTCAGTATGCCGACGGCTGGGTCAACATCGCCCGCGCCCGCGTCCAGGAAGGCAACACGGAGGCCGCCGTGCCCATGTTGGAGCGTGCCCTCGCACTGAATCCGCGCCTCGGCAGCGCACATTACTTTTCGGGGCTCGTACTCAAGGCAGACGGCAAGTATCTCCAGGCGTTGGATGAGTTCTCAAAGGCTGCGGCCCTTTACCCGCGCGACCGCGTGGTCCGCAACCAGGTAGGCCGCATGCTGTTTCTCCAACGGAAGTATCGTGAAGCCGTTACGGAATTCGAGAAGACGATCGCCGTGGACCCCGAGGATCTCGAGGCGCACTACAACCTGATGCTCTGCTATCGCGGGCTGAACGACGATGCACTGGCGGCGCGCGAAGAGAAACTCTACCTGCGCTTCAAAGCTGACGAAGCCTCTCGCGCTATCACCGGCCCTTACAAGCTGGCACATCCCGATGACAACAATGAAGCGCAGCCGGTGCACGAGCACATATCCGGGGTGCTGGGAAAGGCGGAGGGCAGTAGGCAGTATACAGAAGGCAGTAGTAGGCAGTAGCTGGAAGGACATTTCTGGCCACCTCGAGTTGAACCTTAATCCATGCAGATCCAGCGACAATCTTCAAAAGTCCCGGCTTTGCGCAAGCAGGGTGGTACCTCCACACTCCTCGCTGCCTGTTGCTTACTGCTTACGGCTTACTGCCTACTGCCTTTTGGGCTCCCCCGGGCCTTCCCTGTCCCGACGCCCGCGCCCCCAGCCGACACAGGTGTTCACTTCATTGACATCACTCGCCAGGCGGGAATTGACTTCATCCATTACACAGGCGCGTTCGGCAAGAAATATCTGCCGGAGACTATGGGCGCCGGGTGCGCCTTCCTCGACTATGACAACGACGGCTACCCTGACATCTTGCTCGTCGATGGCGCCGATTTTCCGGGCCACAAGGCGCGCCGCACATCCCTTAAGCTCTATCGCAACAACGGCAACGGTACCTTTACCGACGTGACCGCTAAAGCCGGGCTCGACGTCGAAATGTACGGCATGGGCGTGGCCGTGGGCGATTACGACAACGATGGCTGGGATGATATCTATGTGACCGGGCTCGGCGAAGCGCGCCTCTTCCATAACGAGCACGGGCGCTTCCGGGATGTCACTCAATCCGCCGGCGTGAACAACCCGGGCTTTGGCGCCAGCGCCACCTGGGTGGACTACGACAAGGACGGCAAGCTCGACCTCTTTGTGACCAACTACGTGAAGTGGTCGGAGAAGGGCGACCTTTACTGCACGCTCGACGGTAGCCACAAATCCTACTGCACGCCGGAGGCTTACGCCGGTGACACCTGTCGGCTCTTTCACAACTTGGGCAATGGCCGCTTCGAGGACGTGACCCAGAAGGCCGGCATCTACGATCCCACCAGCAAGTCGCTGGGTGTGGCGGTCATCGACTACGACCGGGACGGCTGGCCGGACCTCGCTGTCTCGAATGACACGGAGCGCAACAAGCTCTACCGCAATAACCACGACGGCACTTTCACCGAGCAGGCCGTGCAGGCCGGCATCGCCTTCAGCGAAGACGGCATCGCGCGCGGCGCCATGGGCATCGACGAAGCCGATTTCGATCACTCCGGCTATCCCAGCCTGGCGATCGGCAATTTTTCGAACCAGATGCTCGGCCTCTACCACAACGAGGGGAACCGCTTCTTCATCGACATCGCGCCTTCCTCGAGCGTGGGCCGCGCCAGCCTGCTTTCGCTGTCCTTCGGGATATTCTTTTTCGACTACGACCTGGATGGGCGGGAAGACCTGTTTGTGGCCAACGGCCACATCGAGCCCGACATCAACCGCATCCAGCCCCAGGTCGCTTACGCCCAACTCCCGCTGGTATTTCACAACGAAGGCGATGACAGGTTTCAGGAAACCGGAAAGGCCCTGGGGTTCACTCGCAAGGTTGTGGCGCGCGGCGCGGCGTACGCGGATATCGACAACGACGGTGCGCCCGACATCCTCATCACCACCAATGGCGGCCCCGCCTACCTCTTCCGCAACGTGGGCGGCAGCCGCTCGAACGCCATCCGCATCAAGACGGTCGGCACACACTCGAATCGCGACGGCATCGGCGCCGAAGTTCGGGTGCGGTCGGGAGCCGGTGAGAATTGGCAAACTGTCCACTCCGGCTCAAGCTACTGCTCGCAAAGCGAACTGACCCTCACTTTTGGATTGGGACAAGAAACCGAAGCACAGGCCGTCGAGATCACCTGGCCCAGCGGCCAGCACGATACCCTCAAAAACCTGAGGGCCGATAATACCTACACTATCGAAGAAGGCGGCAAGATCATCTCCGCACGGCCCTTCAAGCGCTAACGGCGCTGCATGTCGCGTGGGTCTGACAGACAGGGCTGCCTAGCAGCAGCTATCTTCCACCAGGATGGCGTGGGCTTCGCGGGGCCCGTGGACGCCGCGGATCAGGATTTGTTCGATGTCGGCAGTGCGGCTGGTACCGGTGACAAATACGAAGGAGCGCCCGGACGTGGGCTGGTCGGCGCGAGCCGAGATGGGCAGTTTGGCCAGAAGCTCATCCAAGGACCCCACCATTTGGCTCCGCCGGTAGAGGGCCACATGCACGGGCGGCGCGAGCGAGGCAATTTGGGCGCCTTCCGTCGCGCTGGCCAACACCAGACTGCCGGTCTCCGCCAGCACGTATTCCACTCCAGTGATTCCGACTTTGGCTTGGAAGCTGGCCGCATTGAATTCAGAAAGCCCAAGCGGTTGCTTGCGGAGGGGATCCCCGGTCCAATTCATCACGAACTTTCCAGAACTGGACAAGCGGTCAGCAATGTGAAGTTCAGTCAGCAGGGGGTTGCGGGACAGGACCACGGAGTGTGTTCCCAATTCGGCCAGAATCTGTTGCAGGATAGTTTCCAACTCCTTGATGCTGGCCGCCCGATGAGTGACGCCAGCAACCTTCTCCCATTCGGCCTGGAACTTGGCCTGGTAATCCTCCGGCGCTAAGGGGGGCATGACTCCAGCGGGGTCGAACGGCGGCAAGGGGACGGGGAACGAACTGGTGGGCGGCTGCCCCAAGGCTTTGCGAACTCGCTCCAGCATTTGCTCGCGTGTGGCCATGCTAAGTACCTCCGCCTGTCAATTATGACGCCAAACTTCGAGCGGCGATCATATTGTGCTCTGGACTGCTCTGTAAGCTATTGATAAATAAGCGAATATTATTATGAAAAAAACTTCAAAAAATCATGCAACCTTGGTATTATCTCGATCATCCGAATCCACGGGCAGACCTTACAACTGAAGGATCTCCCAGAACGATTTGGGAAGGATAATTGAGAATGCGAACAGCGGTGAAGTCTACAAGCAAGACGTATCGAACCCTTTTGCTGAAGAAGCGTGAAGAGATTCTGGCTGCTACCCGGAGAGAACCGGAAGCCTTGACTGCCAGCGTGCAGTCTCCCGACGCGGTCGAGTTCGCCGTGCGGACAGTCGAGCAGGATGTCACGGTAGTCACGGCAAACCTGCGCAGCGGGATGCTAAGGGAAATTGAAGGCGCGCTGAAGCGTTACGCCGGTGGAACTTATGGCGTTTGCGAAGCGTGCGACGAGGAAATTTCCTCCAATCGGCTCAAGGCTATCCCTTGGGCACGGTATTGCCTCACGTGCCAGGAACTGCGCTCCAGGAACTAAGGGCTTCGTTTCCAAAACAGCCAGCCGTAGTTGCTTTGCCGAGGGAGAGCACTCCCTCGGCAGGGTAATCTTGCCACCTGCGCCGGGTTTCGGCCAGCGTCGGTACGGTCCCCGGAATCCGTTCGCGCGGGTAGGTCATTTATTCTTCCCGCGTCACGTTTTCCGCGATCTCGAATTTCCCAGGGTCCAGCCCTGCGCTCAACGCCACGTCGTAAGCCAGCAGTTGGATATAGATGCTGTCCACCAAGGTCCCCAGTCCCAGGCGGAGGGGCTCCACCGGAACACCTCGCACGTTGGTGAGGCCCTGAGTAGGCATATCCGTGAACAGCAGAACCCGCCCCCCTAGCTGGCTGATATCACGGGCCAGTTTCAACATCAGCTTCCCGGTCTTTCCCTGGCGAGCAATGAGGATATAGCGGTGGCTGGGCTTGATGATCTCAATCGGCCCATGGCGGAACTGCGCCGCACTGGTGGGTTCGGCGGCCAGGCGCGCCACTTCTTTCAGCATCAGCGCGCCCTGGAAGGCGGTGGAGAGGTCAGCCCCGCGTGCCATCAGCGACACGTAGGGCGGCTGGTTGAAGAATTCCACGAGGGGCGGTATCAGCACCTCGTGGCGCTCCAGGATATTCTCCTCGGCTTCCACGGCCCGCAGCACTTCCTGCGTCAATGAGCGCGGCGGGGTCCCCGCAATCGCGAAGGCCAGGTACATCAGCACGGCGACCGAGCATGTGTAACTCTTGGTGCTGACGGCCATCTGTTCGCCTGCCATCATGGGCAGCAGCAACGCGGCCTTCTTGACCAGCGGGCTCGACTCCACATTGGTTACCGCCAGCACGCGCGTCTTGGGAGGCAGCTTTTCCAGCAGGAGGAGGACTTCCGCAGTTTCTCCCGACTGCGAAACGACGACCAGCAGCGTGTCGGGCCGCAGAATCTTCAGGTGGTGATGGACCAGTTCGGCGGTTTCCCACACCAGGGCCCGCACCCCCTGCGCCGTCAGATAGGCCTGCGCCGGGTACGCCGCGAATAGCGACGAGCCCATGCCCGTGAACACCACCGTCGGGGGCCAATGGGCCACCAGCCGCCGCAGGGCCTTCGCCGGTATGGCTCCAGGGCTGGAATAGTACTTACGGAGCCCGGTCAGCGCCGCGGGCTGTTGCCAGATTTCTTCCAAGAGTTCCGTCATAGTACGACCTGCTTGAACATTGGGATTTTGATCCGTCACTCGTCCGGGTTCGAGGTAGCGGCGCGATTCGCGTCGATTTACCCCTCCCGACCGAGGCTGCGATTCTATCACTGGGCGCGGAGATTCGCGAGACCTGCGATCCTGGCCCTCCTATTTCGCCCACGCCCTGGCGCGTTCCACGGCGCGCTGCCAGCCGGCGTACAATTCCTCCCGCCGGGAAACCTCCAGAGCGGGCTCAAAGCGGCGGCCCAATTCGAGCTGCGCCGTCAATTCCTCCTCGTTCTTCCAGAACCCCGTCGCGAGTCCTGCCAGGTAGGCGGCCCCCAGCGCGGTTGATTCCGTCGTGGCCGGGCGCTCCACGGGGATGCCCAGAATATCGGCCTGGAACTGGCAAAGGAAATCGTTGCGCGCCGCGCCGCCGTCCACGCGCAGCACCTCCGGGCGCAATCCCGAGTCTTCGGCCATGGCGTCCACCACCCCGCGTGTCTGGTAGGCGATGGATTCCAGCGCCGCGCGCACCAGGTGCTGGCGGTTGGCTCCGCGGGTGATGCCGGTGATCGTGCCGCGCGCGTAAGCGTCCCAGTGCGGCGCGCCCAGGCCCACGAAGGCCGGAACAAAATAGACGCCGTGAGTGTCGGGCACGGCGCGCGCCAGGGATTCGCTCTCCGCCGCGTCGCGAATCAGTTGCATCTCATCACGCAGCCATTGGATGGCCGCCCCCGCGATGAACACGCTGCCCTCCAGCGCATAGACCGTCCGGCCCTGGCGGCCCCACCCGACCGTGCCCAGCAGGCCGGACTGTGAGCGCGGAATCTCTCCGCCCGTGTTCATCAGCAGGAAGCAGCCGGTGCCATAAGTGTTCTTCACCATGCCCCGCCGGAAGCATTGCTGCCCGAACAGGGAAGCCTGCTGGTCGCCCACCACGCCCGAGATGGGCACCGGCGCGCCGAAGCACGTCGTCTCCGCAAAGCACTCGCTGGAAGACCTGACCTCCGGCAAGAGCGCGGCGGGAATGGCGAGGTAATTCAGGATCTGCGGGTCCCAGGCGAGCGTGTGCAAGTTGAAGAGCAGAGTGCGCGAGGCGTTGGAAACGTCCGTCAAATGGGCACGCCCGCGCGTCAGTTGCCAGATCAGCCACGTGTCGATCGTGCCGCAAGCCAGTTCGCCGCGCGCCGCGCGCTCGCGAGCGCCGGGAACGTTTTCCAGCAGCCACGCGATCTTGGTCCCGGAAAAATAGGCGTCCGTTACCAGGCCGGTCTTCTCGCGCAGGGTGCGGTCGAAGCCCTCCGCCCGAATGCGGTCGCACAGCGGCGCCGTGCGCCGGCACTGCCACACGATGGCGTGGTGCAGGGGCCGGCCCGTAGCGCGGTCCCAGAGCACCACAGTCTCGCGTTGATTGGTGATGCCGATCCCGGCCAGGTCCTCGGCACCCACCTTGGCGTCCGCCAGAACTTTCTCCGCCACCGCGAGCTGCGACTCCCAGATTTCCATCGCGTCGTGCTCCACCCAGCCCGGTTGCGGATAGTACTGCTTCAATTCCCGGCTGGCGGAAGCGCGGGTGCGCCCTTGATGGTCAAATAGAATCGCACGCGAGCTGGTGGTTCCCTGGTCCAGCGCCAAGATGTATCGGGGCATATTGGGTCCTCAACGAAACCAGCCGGGATGCCGTATCATCTGGGACGGTTTCGGGACGCGTCTATTATTGGCTCAGCCGGGTTAGCCTGGAGGTTTCTAATGAGCCGCCGGCTGTACCGGACGGATGGTGACGGCCGAAGTCTCGACCGGCAAGCCGTCCTGCACTACAATTCTGATGACGGCTTCCCAGTCTGTGGGGAAAGATTGACCGGGAGCCGCGGCCTTGATGCGTTCTGCCAGGGGCTTAATCTTCGCGGGAGTAGCGAAGAACTCCGCCACGCCGGCGGTTCCCGCGCCGCTCAACCCCGCCAAAACGAATGTCTTGAAGCCGTGAGGCGTGGTGAGCATCTTGAGGATGCCGTATTCGGCCGTCCCTGCGCCGAGGGCGGTGGCGGTATCAGCCTTGTAGAGTTTCTGTTCGCCAGGCAGCGGCTTGAGGTTTGCCACATCTCGCCCGGAGAATACAAAATCCGACGTGGCGTCAACCTGGTATGTCCAGCCATTGCTCGAAGGACCGCCCAGGAGAATCAGATCCTGTTCCTGAACATTGTCCCAGTTCAGAAACCGCGCTTGTGTCAAATGCACAGGCCGGTGCAGCAGGTCCATCAGCCGCGCGAGTTGGAAGGCGGCCATAGCCTCCCCTACCCCGGTGTAGTTATTGCTTGTAACCCGGAAAAAGTGGTAGGGCATATCCCGATCCCGACCATTCAGGGCAGAGCTGAAGGTGCGCTCAAGGTCTTTTGGCGCCGGAACGAGGGTCCCCGGGGAGTCCACATAGGGGGTAGCCGTCGCTGAACCAAAAAACAGGATGACTTTCGGATTGCAGAGGACGAGTTGGGGCTCTCGATTGGGAAGTTCGCCCAGGGTTCCCAGAAGCTCAGGGTAAATCGAGTACTCCCGGAGGGACGCATCTGCTGCGGGACTAATCGGGGGCGGTGTCTGCCGGAGCCGCCGGTTTTCCGTCGCCAGCCAAAGAGTGGCAGCAGCCCACGCCGCGAGGCCTATGGCCGCTGCGAATGCCAGCCATCGGCTGGTGCGGCGCGGGGCCAGCAGGGGCACGACCTCCGCCTCAGCCGACTCTTCCGGTTCCGGTCCCGCAGGGTGTGAGGCGGCCTCTTCCCGCGGCCGGAAGATGGGCACATAGGCGCCCTTAGGGATCTCAATGACGACGGCCTCGTTCTTACCCTCGTTGGCAAAATAGGCTTCCAGGCGTTTGCGCAGTTCGCGGGCCTCCACGCGCACGATGTTGTCGTTGCTGAGGTCGTAATCCGCGAGGCGCCCGAAGACTTTGGATCCAATGAGTTGCTCGCGCACGTTCTCGGGTCGACCGAGGATGGTGTTCTCACACACGTAGAGTAGGAAGGCGCGAAGTTTCGGGGCTTTTCGCAAATAGTCGCTGTCCGCGACCCGCAGCACGAGCCCCCAACGCGCGTCAGGCTGTGAAGCCACAGTAAGCGGAAGCAGCCCCTTCTCGCTCATTTCAAAAGACCATCAGGTGAGCCAACGATAAACTCAACGGGCTTACCAGTGAGTAGCAGGTAAACCCTTCAAGTCTGCGCACAATATATACAAATGGATTTCAACTTGCAAGCATCTGAAAAGATTCACGCCCGGCGTCCAGAGAACAAGGTGCTTCTCATCCCTCACCGTGTACTCACAGGTAGCTCACTTGAAACGGCTTCCTGCTTGGGCAAGGATCGTCGCGACCGCAAGGCGACCCGGGTGCGTGTACCAACACCTTTGTGGGCTTGCGAGTTTCCCCTGCTGATTTGGAGGTTTGGAAATCATGATAAAGCGTCTTCTTGTTATCCTCACCCTCTTAGCGTCGAGCCTTGGTGCGTCGTTCGCCCAAGAGTACCGGGGCACTGTGCAAGGTCTCGTCACGGATTCCAGCCAAGCTGTGATCCCCGCCGCCAAAATGACTCTGGTCAATGTCAACACGGGCGTCTCCGTGACCAAGCAGAGCAACAGTCTTGGTGTCTACCGGTTCGATTTCGTCGAGCCGGGCATTTACACGGTCGCCGCCGAGGCGTCCGGGTTCGCCAAGTCGATTCGGGAAAATGTAGCGGTAGATGCCCATGGCAACATCACGCTCGATTTCACGCTGAACCCTGGGCGTCAAAACCAATCCGTCACCGTAACAGCAGAATCCGGCGCAGTCGCACTACAATTCAATTCGACCAGCAAGGAACTGACCGTGACTCACACGGAGTTGACGGAGTTGCCCTTCGAATATCGGAGTCCCATTACCGCGGTGCTGCTCGATCCTGCGGTCGTGAACGTCTACCCAGACAAGCCGTACCCCTATTACATGTGGCAAATGACCGAAATGGATTTCGGTGGGCAGACATCCCGCGAAAATGATGTCCTGATTGACGGATCCTCGGCGACGATTGGCCCCAAGGGGTCGTACATGCCAGTCGTGGATGACGTGCAGGAGCTGGTCGTTGATCAGATGGCAGTCGACTCCGAACAGGGTCATAGCGCAGGCGGCGTCACCAACATGGTGACGCGCGCGGGCACGAATGCCTTCCATGGCACAGCCTCCTACTACGGAATCAACCCGTCCCTGAACGCCGTCACCAATGTTTTCACTCGCACTCCCAGCGTGTCTCGGAGCAATATCTGGGGCGCCGCGGGGGGAGGCCCGATCAAAAAGAACAAGCTCTTCACATTCGGCGCCTACGAAGGAAGGTTGGTGTCCTCGCCGAATACCACGGTCATGACGTTGCCCACCGCCGCCGAACGGAATGGTGATTACTCGCAGTCGCTGAACATCAGCGGGGACTTGCGAACCATCTACAATCCGTACACTACCGTCTTCGACCCGGTCGCGGGCACCCAGACGCGCACGCCGTTCACCGGCAATATCATTCCTTCCAACATGATCGATCCGACCGCGGCGAAGATCATGTCGTACATCTGGAAACCGAACACCACGCCTTCCAATATCGCCGGCGCCAACAATTTCATGTCAACCGTGGGCATCAACACCCATTATTACAACTTTTCGGACCGCACCGACTGGAATGTGAGCGACAAGCTGAAAGTCTTCGGGCGCTACGCCCAATTCCATACGATCCTGGCACTCGGAGATTACACGGGGATGGATTCGCCCGCTGAGTCGGATGGCATGAGCGGTTCCATGAACTCCAAGAACCTCGGCGGAAATGCGGTGTACACGATAAACCCTACGACGGTGGCCGAAGTGCGCTTTGGCTATACCTCTTTCATTGACAACGCGGGCGTGCCGCAGAACATCATCGGCACGAAGGGCTTGGCCAGTTTGTGGCCAAGCAGCGCTTGGTATCAACCCTACCTTAGCCAGTATGGGTCGACCATCTACTTCCCTACGATCACGATCGGGTCAAATAATTTCGGAGTGCCTTACCTCTGGATTCAGCAGCCACACAGTTACACCTGGGCAGGCAAGCTCGTGAAAAGCAGGGGGCGCCACGACCTCAAAGCCGGCCTGGAAGCACGGTACCAGGGGGCATTCATTTCCTACCCGGGGAACTTGGCTTTCAACTTCACGGCGCCAACGACTTCGAGCAGCTCCATCACCGCGCCTACCAAGGTGAGCGGCGACCCTTACGCAACTTTCCTGCTCGGCGCTCCGGATAATGGTTCGTCGTCGGGCTTCGCGGCTCCCGGCCAGTTTTCCAGCTATTACTACGGGGCCTACGTCCAGGACGATCTCAAGCTGAGCCGCCGGATCACGCTCAACCTCGGATTGCGGTACGAATACGAGAGCACGCCGGTGGACTCGAAGAACCAATACTCGCGTCTGGATCTGAACGGCACCAATCCCACGCTACAGGGCAATCCGCCGCCGTACACGTCCGACGTTATCGCGTTGCGCTCCCAGTATCTCGGCGCCAGTGCCGCGACACCTCCCCCTAACGGCGAATGGGTTTTCAATACTCCCAGCCAGCGCGGGCAGTTTGACGCCCCGGGAGTTAACTTCGCTCCGCGGGCAGGCATTGCCTTCCGCTTGAACGACAAGACCGCGCTCCGAGCGGGCTACGGCCGCTTCCTGATTCTCAACTCACAGGTACAGAATGGCTATATAGCGAACCCAGCGTTCGTCGGCTACAGCACCAACTCCACCGTCCTGCCCTCGCTGAATGGCGTACCGACGACTGCCTTGTCCAATCCGTATCCTAGCAATAACTCGCTGCAACTGCCGGTGGGCAGTGCCGGAGGGGTCAACACGAATCTCGGCAACGGGTATGGCGACGACTGGGGCGACGGGTTGCGTGACCCGAACTACAAAGACGGCGCGCTGAATCGTTACAACCTCACCGTGGAGCGCGAGCTGCCCGGGAAATTCCGGCTCGAAATCAGCTACCTCGAAACCGACGGGAAACACATGGACTCCAGCGCGTTTTGGGACTCCTTCCCTGAGAACGAGGCGAACCCCAACCTCTACTATACGCTGCAGGGAAACTCCTTAGTGCAGTATCCGAATCCGTTCTACAACTACATGACGCCCGCCCAGTTCCCGGGCGGCTTGCGCAACCAGCCGACCGTAACTTTGTGGCAACTGTTGCGGCCCTATCCCCAATACACGAATCTCTATGAAAGCCACGTGCCGGTGGAGGGCGACATAACCCGGAATATTGAGTTTCGGGTGCAGCGAACCTATGCGAACGGCTTCAGCCTCCTGGGATCCTATATCTACAGTCACGAGCAGTTGACCATATGGCCGGACGGGGATATGACGGATGGACCCTACTATTACAACCATACGCCCGTCTGGAGCGAAGGATTCTACTCGCGCCACAGGATGATCACGTCCACGCTGTATGCCTTGCCGGTCGGGCGCGGCAAGAAGAATCTGGCCCACATGAATCCGGTCCTCGACGGTGTGTTGGGCGGCTGGTCCGCCAGTTCGATTATCAGCATCACTTCGGGCAAGCCCCTGCGCATGGGGGGGTCCTACATCATGACCGGTAATCCCGCCCAGAATGTACCCGCAGGATATGGGTTCAACCCCGGCGCGTTTGCACTTCTGCCCGCCTATACGCCTCAGACCGCACCTCAGATCTTCCCCGGCGTGGATGGGCCCGTCCAGTGGAACATCGACGCCCAATTGTCAAAGAGTTTCCGCTTACGGGAGGGCATAGACCTTCATTTCCGGATGGAGGCTTACAACCTGACCAACAGCGTAGTATGGGCAAGTGAGGACACCGGTTACGGTGACTCCACGTTTGGGCAAAAGAACCTCGCCCAATCCAACATCGGACGGACGCTGCAATACTCCTTGCGGCTGACCTTCTGATCCACGCGACTATTGGCGGCCGGCGCCCGGGTGCCGGCCTCCCGTTTTCCCAATAGGTGCCATCCATAATCTGTCGGAAAGTGCGTCTTGACGGGAGTCTGAAATGGCTTCTCACAAGAACCGGGGCGAGTTCGTGCTGGAAGGAAACCGCCAAGGCCGCGCGGCATCTTATCTCGATTTGCTGCTTAGCCGGCGCGACGCTTTGAAGCTGGGTGCGGCGCTGGCGGCCTCGAGCCGGGTTGGGAATGCGCAGCAGGCCATCGTGGGATCAGACCTGCGTCCGGCGGGAAGCACTGAGCAGCGCAAGGAAAAGCGAGGTCCGACTAAAGAGATGCCGCCCGTCTTTCCCAGCCCGCGACAAATGGAGGTTTCCGGTGGCCCTTTCTTTGTGGATGACGCAACCACGCTGTTGCTTCCCAGCGGCCCCTCCGAAAACGATCGCTCTCTCGCCCGTTTCCTTGCCCGGGAGATGAGCGACCGATTTGGCTTCACCCTCAGGATCCGTCACTCCGATCGCCTTCCGGAAGCGGGGCGGTTCATACTGCTCGGATCGCTCGAGAGCCCCCTGGTCCGTCAATACTGCGCCCAGCATCAGTTGTCTCTCACCCCCCGAGATCCTGGTTCCGAAGGCTACGTCCTGCGCGTGAACAAAAGTTCCGCCCTGGTGGGAGGGAGCGACGTCCGTGGGGCTTTCTACGGGCTGCAATCGCTTCGGCAACTGCTCGCCCAGCAGGATCACCGCGTCATGATTCCGGGCGCCCGGATTCGGGACTGGCCCGACAAGTCCTTTCGCGGTGTCAAGGTTTTCCTCCCCGGCCGCGGCAGCATCCCTTTCTTCAAGCGTTTCGTCGCCGATTTCATGGCCCTTTACAAGTTCAATACGCTCATTGTGGAATTGAACGCCTGCATGCGGTTCGACCGCCACCCGGAGTTAAACACGGGCTGGGTGGAATTTGCCCGCGACGTGGACTATAGCCGGCGCAACTATCCTCGCGGTGCACTCCACGGAAGAGAACAGAACGCCTCCCACCAGGATTGCTGCGATGGGAGCTTCCTGGAGAAAGCGGAGGTGGCGGAACTGGCGGGGTGGGCCGAGCAGAACCACATCGAGCTTGTCCCCGAAATTCCGTCCCTGACCCATGCGTTTTATCTGCTAACGAGGCACCCGGACCTGTCGGAAGTGCCGGGTGACACATGGCCGGATACTTACTGTCCCTGCAACCCCAAGAGCTACGAGCTTCTCTTCGACGTCATGGACGAGTACATCGAGGTGCTCAAGCCCAAGATGGTTCACGCGGCGCACGACGAATGGTTTGCGCCCTTTGGGCTGTGTTCGAGCTGCCGCGGGAAGGCCCCTGGAGAACTCTACGGCAAGGACCTGAGGAAGATTCATGAGCACCTGGCAAGCCAGAACATCCAAATGGCGATTTGGGGGGATTACCTGCTGGAGAGCGTGCGCGGCGTCGGATTGCAAAAACGCGTGGCCCCTGACGGATGGACCTATCATGCGCCCGGCGCCATGACCCGCCACCAAGTGGAAGAGCTGGTTCCGAAGGATATCCTGATTTTTAATTGGTTCTGGCAAGGAGCAGAACCCGGACTGCACAATGAAGTCCAACTGGAGCAATTCGGCTTCCGGCAGGTGTACGGCAATATGGAACCTCGCGTGGAGAATTATCCCGAGCGCAGTGCGCGGCACACCATCCGGGGCGGGGCTCCCTCTTTGTGGGCTGCCCCCACTGAATACAACCTGAGCAAAGACTTCCTTTTCAGCGTGCTGGGATGTAGCGAGATGCTGTGGTCAAGAAAGGAGTTGAGCACCAATGAGCTCTATCAATACACCCAGAGGCTGATGCCGGAAGTACGGCCGCGACTCAGTGGCAATGTCCCACCCAGCGCGGCCGGCGACCCCGTCGTCCCACTGGATATTTCTTCCTCCTTCAATGCACCCTCCCAGGCGCCAGCCTTCAGCGTGGACCTCAGCGCCATGGGAAAAGGAAAGATTAGTTCTGGGCCCGGAGTGTTTGAGCTGCCCGGGCCGGATTCTGCCGGTGGCAAGACATGCGTCATGGTGGGGACATGCGGAACAGAATCCAACCCTCTGCCTCGCGACGTCACGGGAATCAAGATCGGCCATGATGTTACCGGCTTGATTTTCTTGCACGCCTGCGCCCGCGCCGCTACTGACAAGGGGGCTTTCCGCGTCATCTGGGACGAGGAGGACTCCGCGGATCTGCTCGGCTGGTACGAGGTGGTATACGAGGAAGGCCTCCCGGAGATTATTCCGATCCGCTACGGCGTGAACATTTTGGAATGGAATTGGATCAAGGGCCAGCCCGCGCGAGCCTATTGTCCTGCGGCGGATGAAGTCGTTTGTGGACAGGCGCAGGACGGTCCCATTACTTTTTTCGCCTATGAGTGGACAAGCCCTCGCCTGGGAAAGGTCGTCGAGGAGGTCCGCCTGCATGGGTCCAGTCAATTCCGGGGCGCCGTCAAGGGCTTCGAGAATGCGTATGGCGACGTCATTCCCAATAATGCCGTCATCCTGAAAGCCATCAGCATGGTTCCGAGGCGGGGTAGCCGCCCGCCATTGAAATCGGCGGGCTGAAGTTCGGAGCGCGGGGCCCGCGGTCCGGCTCTGCGGCTCTTCCAGCGGCGCGGGTTCTTGCCGCGCCGCAAACTGGGTAATCCGAATTTCCCTTGTCCACAGCGCCCGCAACGTCCTCCAGCATCCAGGCCGCGCCGCCGAACAAAACAATCCGAATCTTCGTGCCCCGCGCCGGCCGTCAGCTATCGGCGATCGAACACCTCGCTCCCTTCGCTACCTCGTGACGGCCGGTCAAGCCGATCTCTTTGTCAGGCTTTTCGGCACGATCCTTATCCCACGCGCCGTCCGCATGCGCCACCCTCCATGCAGCACTGGATGGCACAACGTCCGGGAGGTGGATTGCGTTTATGGGCAAAGATCCGGGGCAGGCGTGGAGGGTGCGGGTGGTTTCCGTGGGGGGTGGCTCCTATGCGCCGGTGACGCCTGTCAACAACGAGGAGGGAGCGCCCACGTGGTCACCCGAGAGCGACCAAGTAGCATTTGGAGGGATGACTCAACCTGCGGAAAGGACCACTGGCCGGCTCGTCATCCACATCCTTAACCTCAAGACGCACCAGGTGTCGGACGTGCCGGGGTCGGAAGGCCTGTGGACGGCGCGATGGTCGCCCGACGGCCGGTATATCGCCGCCTTGATGGAAGACTCTCCTCTGATCTCACGCTATAACAGCGCGCAGGAAATCTATGCCCTGGCTGTGAATTGGCCTTAAATAAGTAGCGCCGACCTGTGCGTTCGCGGCTTTCCAGGCTTCCTCTTGCCTAGGCCTTAGTTCAGACAATTAGACGCTTGGCCATAATAATTCTGCCCACCGGTAGTGAGGCTGACAATTCTCTTTAACCATCGGCGCGTTGCGTAGTGTCTGCAAGAACAAGCATTGGGGCCGGACAAGGCTTGACCTCCATGGTCAGTCTGGAAAGAACTCGCTTCCGGAGCTTGGCTTGAGGCGCGTGCCCGGTCATTGTCACCCGAGAATCGCGCCTTCCCGATGGCTCCGAATGACAAAAATACGATGTTCACGCAAAAAATGCGAGTTTCCGCCTGAGCAATTGTGGCTCACAAATGCGCTGTTCCAAGTTCAGGAACGACGTCTTGACCGTAAACATCTTAAAAATGAAGGTCGATCCAACTTGTATGAAAATAATTGAGCAGTGACAATATGTCATTTACTGTGCAGGCTTATGCAAGATAATTCATGAATTGTGCGGTAATTTCGATGCAAAATCACCGTATTTTCGCAAGGAAAGACAGGGATTTGCGGATCGCTGTGGAAATAATTGCGAACGGTAGCGGCCTGTTTGACAGGTTTGCGGCTTATGCGCCCGCCGAGCTCGCCGTGACGCCAAGCGAAGCGCTCCCTCGCCCACACCCAAGACAGCGACAAGTGGCGAGTGATCAGTGACGAGAAACAGGCAAAGGCCGAAGGCGGAAAGGCGGGGAGCGCCGACAGCCAGGCCCCAACGTGACACGCTATCCCGTATCGGTTATCGGCAGTGCTAGGTGAGAAGATTAATCAACTTGCTGACTTGGAGAATCACAAAATCGCAAATCACAAATCACTTCGATCACCCGATCGCACAAGCAGCGACAAGTGAGGAGTGATCAGTGACGAGGAATAGGCGAAGGCTGAAGGGAAAGACGGAGGGCGCAGACGGCCAGACCCCAACGTGACACACTGCCCCATATCGGCTATCGGTACTTTCGACAGGAGAGATGAACGGAATCGAGTCGAACGCCGTCCAAGCTCGGGCCTGCAACACAAGCTCAATCACTCCCTGAGCACTTGAACCTGTCGGGCATTAATGGGATACTGAAGCTGGTCAAAGGACCTGCGGAACACCAGCAGGCTTCGGCCTGAGCACTGAATTCGGCATCAGAATCGCCGGATTCGGCTGCATAAGAAGGAGCTGGTCCGCCGCTTTAGGCAGACTCGCTACTTCCCATTTGTCAAACGAGGAGAAAGTATGGCAGATAAAGATCCTAGCCCCGGCCATTCTATGTTTGGCCTGAACGATGAGCCCAAGCGCGTTACCCCCCCGGGATCGGCGCCCGCTCAACCTGGAGCACCGCAATACACTTATGCGCCGGCGCCACAAACGGTTGCGCCCGCAGGGGGAGGAAAGGCGCTGCCCTGGCTGGTAGCAGTGCTCTTGGTGCTTTCGATTGCCAATCTGGTGTTGATGTTCGTTTGGCGCTCGCAGTTTACCGACTTGACATCGAAGCAGACGGACGAGCTGAACCTGCTCACCCGCCGAATGGACTCCAGTGACGAGCGCTACGCGCAACTGCGCGGTCAATTCCAGGTGACGTCCGAAAAACTCGGGCTCACGGAACAGGAGTTGGCCCGCGCCCACGCCTTGGCCCAGAACGTCCAGAAGCAGCAGCAAGCGGCAGTCGCGCAGTTGAATGACGCCATCGCCAAGAAGGCCAGCAGCGACGAAGTCAACAAGCTGCAGGCTGACTCCAACGCCAGGATCGGCGGACTGAGCACCGATCTGGCGGGAACCAAGCAGGATCTGGCCAACACCAAATCGGAATTCACCAACGCCCTCACCGGCACCAAGGGGGAGTTGAAGGGCGACATCGCCCGCACCCACGACGAACTGGTCGCCCTGGCCCACAAGGGCGATCGCGACTATTTTGAGCTGAATTTGGCGCGGCGGAAGGCTCAGCAGAAAGTGGGGACGGTCACGGTCGAGCTCGAGAAGACCGATCCCAAACGGAACGTCTTCAGCGTTTTTCTCTACTTTGACGACAAGAAAACCGAGCGTAAGGACAAGGGCGTGGCCGAGCCTTTGTACTTCTACGTGCAGGGTGCCCCCAGCGCGCTGGAGCTGGTCGTCAATAAGCTCGGCAAGGACACCATCGCCGGCTACGTCAGCGCACCCAAGGGATTCTTCCCCAACGTCCCCAACGTGCTGACCGCGCGGCCGGGCGCTTAAAGGTGGGCCCGGAAACTGGCCTGGCGTTCTGGGCGTAAGACTTCGGGGCGTCCTTTCCAGAAAGGGGCGCCCTTGCTTTTTGCAGTGCTCCCTACTGCCTCGGCGATGGCCGGAAGGGGCGCCATCGAACGCGCCCCTTCTCACCGTTCCCGGTTGTCGCCTGCCCCAAAGCTGCCCCGACCTTCAGCTCCGCATGTGTTTGCCGGCAGTGTCAGCGGTTCCTGGCACCGGCCACACAGGTTTGATGGGCACCGGCCCCATGGCGTACTCCGTGGGCCCCAGGTGCTCTTGCGATTCCATGATCTGGTCCCACGTCACTTCCTTGCCCGTATAGGCGGCGGTCCTACCCAGGATGGCGGTGAGGGTTGACTTGGCGACGTGCTCCGCCTCGTTCACAGGCTTGTTAGTGCGGATGGCCGCGACGAAGTCGACATGCTCTTGCTTATAGGGATCCACTTTCGTCTTGCCGGCCTCCTGCCCTTCTTCCTGATACACCCACACCACTTTGCCGTCCGGGTCGTAAATCGTGTCCTTGCAGTTCGTGTAACCTTCCGAGCCCACGACGTACTCGGATACGTCTTCCGTGCAGCCGTCGATTTGCCGGCACATGCTTCCCAGCCGGGTGCCGTTCTCATATGTGAACTGGATGGAGAAGAAGTCGAACTGATCGCCCGTCACGCGCCGCGCGCGGCCGCCCACTCCCACAGCCTTCGCGGGATACATGCCGGTGAACCAGGCAACGGTGTCCAGGTTGTGGACGTGCTGTTCCACAATGTGATCGCCCGAGAGCCAGCACCAGTTCACCCAGTCGCGGATCATGGCTTCCATGTCGGACCACTTCTTCTGCTTCGGTGCGTACCACAACTGGCCCTGGTTCCAGCGGCAGCTCGCACCCATGATTTTGCCGATGGCGCCGTTCGCGACGCGGTTGTAGGTCTCCTGGTAGGAGCGAGAGTGCCGGCGCTGGGTCCCGGTCACCACGCTGAGGTTATAGGCCTTTGCTTTCTCACCCGCGGCAATCACGGCGCGAATGCCAGGGGCGTCAACGCCCACCGGCTTTTCGATGAAACAGTGCTTCTTGGCCTCCACGGCGGCGTCGAAGTGAATGGGCCGGAAGTGCGGGGGCGTGGCCATCAGCACGACGTCCACATCCTGCTCCAGCAGCTTCTTGTAAGCGTCGAAACCCACGAAGCAGTGATCGTCCGCGATCTCTTGCTTGTAGTCCTTGGTCAGTGCGCCGCGACAGGTGGCCAAGTGATCCGGGAGCACATCGGCCAGCGCGACGATCTTCAGATTCGGCCCGGCAGCCAGGAAATCTCTCGCCGCCCCGGTACCGCGCTCTCCGCAACCGATCAATCCAACTTTAAGGGGTGGACCGTCCGGAGCCACGTCCACAAAAGTCAGTTTCGGGACCTCCTTCTTGCAGGCCACGATCAGGGCGCCGGCGCTCGCCACAGCTACTGCTCCGATAAAACTGCGCCGGTTAAGATCGACTTTTTTCTCCTCGCTCATGTTTGTTCCTCCTTATGAATTCAAATGGATATCACAACTCCTCCCCATTCAGCTTACTTTTCCTCAAAGTATTTTCCGGCCGGTCCTTCCTCCGCCTTAGCGCCCGTTGGGGCCTTCCACTTTTTCATCCACTTCACGCACCAGCCGGAAGCCCACATCCGAGCAGTCAGAGTACCACCACACGCTCTTGGGTATCTGCGGATCAGTCAACAGCCAGTCGTCGGCCCGGGTGTAGTCGCGGGCTGCACAGCGCAGATCTGCCCCGTCCGAGCGGTAAGACCCTCCCCGCACCACGTGTTCCTTGCCGCCAGCAGGTCCGCGCGGATTCACCACTTCCCCCGAGGCCACTGCTTGCGCATAAGCATCCGGCGCGTACCAATCCAGGCAGAATTCGCGCACGTTGCCCAGCATATTCAGCAATCCCCAGGGATTCGGTTTGGTCCCTTCCGCCGGATGGGTTTTGCTGCCGGCGTTCTGGAGGTACCAGGCAAAATCACCCAGGGGCGAGATGCGAACCCCCACGATGTGATTCAGCCACCGCCGGCTCGTGAACCGCGCGGGATCGCCGTCAAAGAAGTAAGGATGGCTCGTTCCGGCGCGGGCGGCGTATTCCCACTCCGCCTCGGTGGGCAGGCGGTACTTCTTCCCGGTCACCGACGACAGCCACTCGCAATACTTTGCCGCCGCGTAATGGGTCATGGTGATGGCGGGCCGGGAGCCGCGCCCCCATCCCTGGTCAGGGGAGCCATAGGGTGGGGTGGGGCCCGTTACGGCGTCGGGGGCTCCGGGATTCGCGCTGTCGCGGGCGCGGGTCTTGCTGCCTCGCGCTGCGAGGTACACCTCGTATTCCCGCCAGCTCACCTCCGCCCGCCCCATCCAGAACGGGCTGAGCTTCACTAAGTGCGCCGGACCTTCGTCGGGGCGGCGATAGGCCTCGTTCGGGGGACTGCCCATCTGGAAGGTTCCGCCGGGCACCGCGACCATGCGGAACTTCACCTCCGATCCCGGAATCTCCTCGCTGTAGTTGGAGAATCCCTGGGGATTCAAAGGGAAGGTTCTGTCCAGTTCGCGGTCATCCTTCTCCGCCACATCCTCCGTGGCTTCCTCTTTCTTCCCGCGGTAATGGCCCGTGTGCAGATGGCAGTTGATGCACCGCATCCTGGCTTGGGAGCGCTGATAGTGCAGATGGCCGTCCACACCTTTCTTGGAGAGCCCCGCGCTGAAAAGGTTCTGGTGGCACTTCACGCACGCCGAGTCATAGGAAAACCGGGCGGCATGTTCGAGGGACTGTTTGGCTTGCCAGTCGATCTTGGCAACGTCCTTGAAAGTCTTGCCATAGAAATCCTGCAGCCCGAGTCGCGCCTTCTCCGTGTAGAAGTTCGCTCCGCCGGCGGGCAGATGGCAATCCGTGCAGTGTGCCACCACGCCGCTCTTGGTGCTGAAATGCGGCGACTTGATCCAAGTCTGGGTGGCCTCAGGATGCGAATGACACGCCTGATCGCAATACCTGTCGGAGGATGTATATTCCACGCCCGCCCGGCCTCCCAGCAGAAGAGTGCATCCCAGCAATATGCCAAACGCAACAAGAGCGGACGACTTTCGCTTGGAAGAAACTTCTCGAAATCGGTACAGGAAAGAAAACACGTCCTGACCCTATCGTCCTCGCTTTCCCGGTTCGTTACAGGCCTGCGGAAATCCGCGGGAAGAATAATATTCCCACCCCTGCGGCGATTGCCGAACCAGGTAGGCCGAGGCACCCTCCACGGACTCCACAGCGCGCAAGCCTGCCTCGGGCGGCATCACGGAGAGGGCGGTGGCGAGACCGTCCGCTGTAGTTCCATTGCGGGCAATTACGGTTGAGCTGGCCCCCCCCTCCAGACCCATGCCCGTGGCCGGATCAATGATGTGCGAAAAATGCCGGCCCTGGATGTCCGCGAATTGGTGGGAATTTCCGGAGGTAGAGATACCGACGTCATGAAGCAGCAAGGTGCAAGGCCGCCGGCCGCTCGCGGTATCCGGGGAATCCACGACGATGTCCCAGCCGAGTTTCCCGGGGGGCGGAGCGCCAATCCTCAGGTCACCTCCGGCGCCTACCAGGGCCCGGTTGATGCCGCGTGCCTCCAGCAATGCCAGGGCTTGGTCTGCCGCATAACCCTTGGCGATGGCGCCCACGTCCAGTTTCATGTCGCGACGCTTCAGGAAGACGGTTCTATTCCGCGCATCCAACTCGATGTTTCGATAGCCGACCGCTGCCTTGGCTTGCACCAGCGCCGCAGCATCTGGCATCACGTGCGTGCGCCGCGCTTCACGCCAGAGCGCGACCACCGGGCCGACCGTAATGTCGAAGGCGCCGCCGGAAAGTTCCGAGATGCGCAGGGAGCTTTCCAGGATCTCGAACATTTCCGGGCTGACGACGCGCGGGGCGTTCCCGCCCTCCCGCGAGAGCTGCGTAAGTTCGCTGTCGTCCCGGTAGTCGCTGAAAGTCTGCTCCAGATCCTCCACGCGGTCAAAAACGGCGTTGGCAGCCTTGCCTGCCTCCACTGCATTCGCGGCATAGAACTTCAGGTGCAGTGTGGTGCCCATGCGCGGCAGTGAGAACTCGTACATGCCCTGACCTTCCCCGGTTCGGGCGCACAGGCGAGCCGACCCGGAGAGAAGCGCCGAAAGCAGTGCGAGACCCGCCAGACGGCAAGGCCGGCGGGTTGAGTGAAGGAAAGCATACATTTCCCGCGGTGGGAACATAAGCATCACAGATTCAGGTGTTGCGGCCAGTGACGATCATGGAAGGTGCAGCTTCTTTAAGTATTCGAAGCTGATCTTGATGGCCTCCAGTGGCGGCACGTCGCATTGATCCTGCTCAACGAAGATGTGCTTTGCTCCGGCCTCTCCTACGTGCGCGAAGATTCGCTGCCAGTCAATCCGGCCCTGGCCGACGGGGGCGAACGGGTTGGGCTTTTCCTTGGGATCTTCGTGGGGGTTGATTGCCACCCCTTTCTTGATGTCCTTGATGTGGAGCAGCGGAAAGCGTCCCGGGTAAGTGCGCCAGTAGGCGAGCGGGTCCTGGCCCGCATAAACGGCCCAGAAGATGTCCATTTCCATTTTCAGCAACTGGGGATCGCAGCGCTTTAGCATGAGGTCATAGCCCGACGCTTCGCCGTTACGCTCGAATTCGTGGAAGTGATTGTGGTAACAGAATTGAATGCCCGCGCCGGCGGCAAGCTTGCCACAATCGTTATAGAGATCGGTCCGGCGTTTCCAGGTTTCGGAGTCAAGGCGGGGGTTGTCTCCCACCACCGCATAGCGGACCCCATACGCATGCGCTTCTTCTACCGTCTTCTTCCAGTCTTCCACGGTCTTCGGGTCTCCAAAGTAACCGCTGGGGGCCGTGAGGCCGGCGGCGCGCAGGGCATCGTTCAGCGTTTGCGGCTTGAGGCCCGGCCCGATCTCAACTTGCTCGTATCCCACCGCGGCTACTTGCTTCAGCGTGCCCGCGGGGTCTTGCGCGAAGAGCTCGCGCACGGTATAGAGTTCCAGTCCGATGGGTCCGGACCAAGCGAGCTTTCCTGCTCCCCACACACCTCGCGCGGCTGCTGCGGAGCCGGCAGCAGCTCCCGCAAGCGCCCTTCCCAGAAAACCCCGCCGTGTCAGCATCGTTCCCCTCCTCACGTAAGTAAGTCACTATGTGAACCCGGATTTGCGTATTGGGTTCCGGCCGACCGGTAACATACTGCTGCCCGTCTCTGATTGCAAGGAGTCCGTTGGGCGTTCCAACCGGGCTTGTCCAAATTATGCTTGATCCGGCGGGCGGCAAGCTGCGCCTCGGCCGGCTGCTGTGCCAAAAGGCTTCGCCTTTGCGTGGGGCATGTGGCCCGAACGACTTCCTCCGCGCCGCCCCGGATTGATATAGACTCCTGGCGACGAGTCCAAGACGCCGGGCAGGACACACGACTTTTGGCGCCGGGCCTCGCCGCGACGGGAGTGAACATCTCAGCCAACAGCGATTGGCTATCGAGGACAATACATGCGCAGACTTCCGAAAGATCGAATGACGGCGCGCCAGCGCATTGAGTGCACTTTGCGCGGCGAACTGCCGGACCGAGTCCCGGTCTTTGACCTGATTCAGCACGTCCCCCTCATCGAATATGTGACCGGTGAGAAAATCACACCGCAGAATGGTCTGGATCTCCTGTGCAAAACGATTGGGGAGCGGTTGGATATCACGCGCGGGATTGCGGCGCCCGTGGAAGAGAAGTTGATCCGGCAGGCGGACGGATTCGTTTACAAGCAGGAATGGTGGACGACCTGGTTGATTGAGAGGCCGTTCAGCGATGCCCAGGGATTGCTCGATTACATTCCCCGCAACATTGAGGAGCTTCACAATCGTCGCTTTGGTGACATGTTCACTTTCGCGGGCAAGAGCAACGTGTGGGGAGCGTCCTCCAAATCGCCACGCGAGCAGTATCTGGAGTTGCAGGAGAAGGTGGGCGGGAACACCGTGATATTCCCCAACGAGAGCCCCGTGGGATTGGACACGGCGCACGTGCGGGCAGGTCTGGATTTGCTGTCGTACGCCTACGCGGAGAACCCACAATTGGTGTCGGACTGGCTGGAAGCGCTGAACTGGGCAGAAATCCAGCGTGTCCACGAGACGGCGGATCCTTCGCTCGCGCCGGTGGCGCTGGTCTTTTCCGACATCGCCGGCACGGACGCGCTGATGTTCTCACCCGCGTTTCTCCGCCAGGAATTCTTCCCTCGCCTGGCGAAGCTGGTGAACGCCTGGCACGCGCACGGAATAAAAGTGATCTACCACTCGGACGGGAACCTTTGGCGCGTCCTGGAGGACTTCCGCCAAGCGGGGATTGATGGCATCAACCCTCTCGAACCCTTATCGAAGATGTACGCCGGGGATGTCCGTAAGGCTTTCCCGGATTGGATATTGATGGGCGGGATCGACGCCTCGCAATTGCTCCCTTTTGGAAGCGAAGTGGAAGTCCGGCAGGCGGTCCGCAAGACCCTCAGCGACGCGGGGACGACGGGGCGCCTCTGGATCGGCTCCACGACAGAGATCCACCCGGCTGCCAGGCTCCAGAATGTCCTGGCCATGTGGGATGAAATCGAGAAGGGCGGCTACTACGAAGCCAGTGCAGCCTAGATAAGTAGCCTACGCTCTTCGCGTCCGGCAAGTTGTCACGTCTTCAGCCGCTCGGCCAGCACTTTCGCGGGGGCAAATGCAGGGGCCAGCCGGCAGCGAAACGGAAGCAAAACACCCAAAGAGAATCTACTGCTCCTCGTAGGGTTTTCCCGCTTCGTAGAGCGCAATCCGGGCCTGGAGGGCTGCCGTCAGCTCCGGATCGTTTCCGTGCGCCGCGAGGTCGAGCGCCCGGCGCGCCGTCTCTACCGCTTTCGGATAGCGTCCCACGCGGGCATAGGCGGCGGCGAGCGTATCGAGAATGGACGGGTCCCGCCCGCCCGAAGCGCTCACGGCGCGCTCGGCGAGTTGCACGGCCTCGCTGCCGTTTCGCACTGAAGCATCGGGGCACGTCGCCAGCACGCGCGCCGTCTGATTCAGCAGAACCAGGTTGTTGGGATCGATCTCCAGCCCAGCACGCCAATGCCCCAGGGCTTCCAGGACCCTGCCCTGGAGTAACAAGGCGTTGCCCAGATTCATCTGGTTGCGGGCGCTGCGGGGATTCACCTCCACGGCTTTCTGGAAGTGCGGAATAGCTTCCTCGCTCCTCTCTTTCTGCGACAGGGCAACCCCCAGGTTACACTGCGCCTCCTCGTAGTCGGGCGCGGCGTCCACGGCGCTCTGGAAGTTGGCGATGGCGCCGTCAAGGTCCCCCTTGTTCAGCAGGTGATAGCCGAGGTTGTTATGGGCCTTGGGGTCGGCCGGATCGAGCTCGAGCGCTTTGCGCCACTCAGCGATCGCGGCTTCCTCCTGGCCTTTAGCGGCCATCTCAATGGCCAAATCGAAGAGGCGATAGAACTCGGCGGCTGGTACGTCGATATTCTGCATGCCGTCGGGCGGGATGTTGACGAACTCCGGAATGTTCACTGCCCGGTTGGCTGCCGTCGAGTTCTCAATCAGGATCGCCGGACTGTCGTTGCCGTTGTCATCCAGGTGAGTGAGAAACATCTCGGTGTACGGCGAGCGGCTTTTGGAGGAGAACACCAGCCAGCGGCCGTTGGGCGAGAAGCTGTGCCAGGAATTCATCAGCGGCGTATTGCAGCGCATCCGGCGCGCTTTGCCGCCTGCGGCGGGCACGATGTAAAGCTGGCTGTCAGGGCGCATCAACTGGCCGTTGCGGCACTGCACGAAGACAATCCAGCGGCCGTCCGGCGATACCTTGGGGAAGGTGTTGCTCATGCCATTGCGCGATGCGCCGGCAATCGGCTCCGCTTGGCCGCCTCGTCCCTCGTTAAAGGGAATGCGGTAGAGGTCGTATTGGATTTGCGTCTCGTCGGGGTCATTGGCCTTGAGCGCCAGCTTCACGCCCTCGGGGTAAGGATCTTTGGCGACCGCTCGGGCGAAGACCAGGTACTTGCCGTCGGGACTCCACACCGCGTCGGTCTGGACGTAGTTGGGATCGTCGGCTCCGGGCAGCGGATGCCTTTCTTTTGCGGCACGATCATACCAGGCCAGGATGCCACGCGTGGGGTAGAACACCTGCAGGAAACGGTAGTCCTTGAAGTTCACCACGTAGTAGCTGCCCCGGAACGTGGTCGCTACATATTTCCCATCCGGCGAAACCTGCGACATGAATCCGACGCGCATGTTCCCCACGGGCTGTGCGTCGCGAAAAGATGTCCATGAGATCACATCCTCGTTGCGGATTGACATCTCGGCCTTGACGGGCGTGATGGCGTACAGTCCTTTGTCATTCCCCGGGCCGTCCAGGTCCATCCCCAGCGTCTTGCCGTCGCCTGAGAACGAATGGCAATTGGCACAGGTGTGCATGCCGGTGAGCAGCAGACGGCTGGCGGGGTCGCCCACGTTGCGCAGCCGCCAGGCAATCAGCGGGATGGCCGTGGGCGCCAGCGGTTTGATTTCTCCCTTCTTCAGTTCCGAGGGCATCAGCGGTACATCACGGTAGAACACCGGTGCGCCCACGGGGTCCTTCGACGTCTGGATCGTCACTTGGCCGCGGGAGACGGTTTGGTTCCCGCCCCGGATGCCGGAAATCATTACCGTCGCAGGCCGCTCCACGGAGTGCTGTTTGATGGCAGCCCAGGTGGCGGCGTCGGGCTTCCAGGTATGCGCGGCGGCTTGCTCGGGAGTGAGCTGGGGTGGCTGATTGGTGTTGGCCACGCAGCGTGGATCGGTGTCGCCCAAGTGCAACGGCTCGCCCTCGGACTTCAGTCGGATCGTAGCCGAGCCGTCGGCGAACGTTATCTCGATCTGCCAAGACTTCACCTCCGGTGCAGCGTCGCGCCAGAGGAACGTCGGAGCGACAATCTCAGGCGGGAAGATCGAGCCATCGAGCGGGTAATCGACTTTAATCCGCGCCGACCGCGAACCGTCAACTTGCGGGGAGAGGGAAAGCGCCAGGGATGTTGATAGAACGCAGAAAGCAATCAGGGGAAACGTGAACTTCGCGACGAATGCGCCCTTGAGTTTCATGATTCACCCCACCCCACGAAATGGGGTGCATGTTTGCGAGGGCGGGGTGAGAAAGAGTCTAGCACGAACCATAGGCGTTTTCATTCTCGATTAAGTCGTTTGAAATGTGGTAGCGGGGGGGAGGATCGAACCCACGCCTCGGGTTGCAGGCCCGTAAGTTATTCAATCTACGACACGCCAAAAACTCCAGAAACGATAAAAACGCCCAACGAGGGTACGCGGCGGGTACGCAGCGTGCTGACAGGGGCTTCGGCCCTTCCATAGCATGTGCACTTATTGGCCCCATTTCCCCCCTATTGAGTTATCGATTCATTCCCATACCATGTCCACGTCTCAATGCGGGTTTCAGCTTACAACGTTCTGTCCGTTGTCACGAGTAAATACTTCTAGGGCCTTCCGTCTCTTGCGAGGGAGGCCCTACCGGCTTCGGTGGTGGGCGTTTACCTTCCTCCCCGGGAGTTTCGTCCACCACGGAGCCGGAAAACTTGACGGGGAGGCCCAGCCATGCGGAGGGTTTACACCGATCCTTTAGACGAGAACTCAATCTACGTTCAGATGACGAATACGAAGCTGCTCAAGACCGACAGGACCAGGACTGGTGACGATGGAAAACTCACTTGGAAGTTGGTCACGGAGCGGAGCGATTCGGGAGAGAAGCTGTCGCGCTACCGTGATCCCAAATTCGAAAAGTACCTCAATTGGCTCTTGGTGCAAGCGGAAATTACTGTGGGCGAAGAGTGGGAGCGAGATTTGAGAATCAGGGAGACATTGAACCCTTACCGTATATGCCAGGAGGATTTTGAGCCACCATCCTGGGTAGTCGAGGGCTTGATCCCAGAAAACGCAATTACGCTCCTCACCGGATGGCGCAACAGCGGGAAGACATGGCTTGCCCTCAATCTGGGCAAGGCGGTCTGCGAGGGGAGTAGATTCCTGGGGCGGCACACCGAAATGATGCTCGTGCTGTACTTGAATTGCGACAACTCAAAAAAGCCGTCCATGGAGCGCCTGCGTGTTCTCGGTTTGGACGGTCGAAAGGAGAATTTTCATTATTGGCCTTTATGGCATAAGGGAGGGGCCCCACCGAAATTAGACTCCGATGATTCACCATACGAAGAAATTGCGAGAAAATGTTCACCAATCCTGATCATCTTCGACTCACTCCAGCGATTTCACTCGGGTGACGAAAACAACAACAAGGACATGTCGGCCCTCTTCGAAAAATTCCGTAGGCTTACAACCCTGGGTGCGACCGTGTTAATCCTTCATAACACTGGCAGGGATGCAAAACTTAGACCTCGGGGCGCGACGGCCATTGACGACGGTGCCGACGTGCTGCTCGGGCTTCGAACCTCAGGTTTTCCCTCCAAACCAAATGGTGCCACTCTGTCGTTGGCGATTCAGCGAGACAAGGTTGGAGGTCGAGATGGCGAGAAACTCATCCTAAAGCTTTCGATCCAGGGTGACGGAAATAGCATCAAGAGGTTCTCACTCAAACTGCGAAGGCACACGACAACCGCGCGGCAAGAGGGCTTGAGTGAGAGAATCCTTGCGGTTGTGAGGGAGTACCCGGACGGTATATCAGGGCGTGGAATTGTGAAGGCAGTGGGAGGCAAAACTGCAAGAGTGTACCGGGAGATGGAACGGCTGCGAGAGGAGGGACTTGTTCTTACCAAGCGCGGGCCCAAGCGGGCAATGATCTACTTTCCCGTGGATGAGTGATAGTGGTGGCAGTGATTCCCCTAGTGATTCCCCGAAGGGAAGCGCTTCGCTGGGCGGGGATCGGCGAGGAGTGCTTCCCCCTCCCCTCCCCCCTTAGGGGGGAGGGGGAAGCACTTCCTGCCTCCCGAACCGATAGGCCCAGGGGAGAACACGAAAGACTGTTCTTCTGCAGCATATACTGGATACGAAGAGTGGGGAAGTTTGATGCCCTTTCCAGCCTCACGAAGGACGTCCGCACCAACCCTCTGCGCGACGACACGTGAGTCGTCTTTCTCGGCCAAAACCGAAATTGCGAGACGGCTTTATCGTCACAGACCTGCGGACGTATCCGGCTGGAACTCTTATTTGGTATTGCGGGTAATAGAAAAGCCCTCCCTGGCAGGGATGGCCTCTCAGAAACTATCGCTCCCCAGAGGAACGGCGCGGCGTTATTGCCTTTCTCTTCCGGCCTTCCCAACGAATGGCTGCTTTCTTGGTTTTCTTTGTTCCAACTTTTACCAACCGTCCTGTCGGCCATCTCTGCTGATGTTCGGATTCCCGTCTGTCCTCGTCAGTCGTTCGCCCGCTGTGCTTGATCGTATCTCCCACCTTAAAGTCATATGTGGTATTGTCTCGTTTTTCCATTTTTGACGCTCCCTTTGCGGCCCAAATGGACAGAGTGCTCTAGCATCAGAGCTTTTTTATTTGTGCTACAATCCTGCCACTCTACCGAGCGCTCTGTCAAATGCGGCTTAGAAATTACCCAGCAGGAAGGAGCTGGTTATGCCGAGAATACCAGACGTTCCCCGTAAGAAGTTGATTGAGGCCATGAGGGAGTTTGATCGCGAACACCTTCCCACGCGAGCCTGGGCGAACTGGGAACAGAACAAGGCGCATCGCTACGCAATCCAGTATAAAGGGCGCTTGTATCCAGTAAAGCGAATTGTTTCGATGGCGGCGGGTGTTCCGTATCGATCGTTCCATGGGGGACGAATGGCTAACAACTACGTAAAGAAACACGGTGGACCGTGGATTGTGCCCCACCCTAGCCAGTCAACTTGAAAATTCCTTGCAAGCCATCAACGCACTCTTCAGACAATACCCGCTCCATACACTCACGCCTTCAAGACCTTCAGCGGTAGCCCCAACCCCTTCGTTTTGCAGGCGATCTTCCCCTCCTCGATGGCAAAGTCGTATGGTCTGCCAGCGGCGATCGCATCGTAAAACCCTTTGGCGAACTCAATGGCTGCGTCATCATTTATGGAACTATCCATGCCGATGGTGACATCCGCGATTGGCGCATTCAAAGCTGCAACACAGTTACAAGCGTTAAGAATCACACACTTTATCAATGGATGATGGGCAACAAGTTCGCCGATCGCCTCAAGAGGTGCGTCTAATTTCTTGCCCTGGGTATCTTCAAACAAAAGAGTGTCAACGTCTCCGTGGCCAGAGAAATGGAGTATCTCGTATCCATCGTCCAATAGCGTCTGACGCAAATCCTCGACTGTTGTGGCGTGCCGTACCTCGAGTGAAACATGATCGCGTTCTTTGCCACGCCGAATTGCCTCTCGGATCGCCCGATCTTCTTCACCCAACCGCAATGGCGGCGTTCCTTTAGGGTTCGCGAAGACTACAAGTACACGTATCTTCGGGATCGTCATCCGGCCGACGCTCGCCTCAAGAATCTGCCCTTTAGTACCCGCCGCAATCTTTACTTCATCTGGGAGTTCCTCAATTGTCTTTCTTACCGAATCTATAATCCGCTCCAATTCGCCTTGCGGGCGTTTGCTGCCGGCGTACGTAGATGCTGCCCCGATCTTGAGAGCAGCACTTCGAAGGCTCTCTGCGGTTACGCTGTTGTTTTCGCCGACGGCGTCGGCAATACGAATGCAGAGGAGCATCAAAGCCTTGTTCGTATCTCCTCGGTCGAAAGGGAACCGATCAATCAAGCCCGCGTAGCCCCCGAGACGATCGAGCACCACAGACGAAATCTCGATAGATTCCCTGCTAAAGGTTTCGTGATCTAGTTTGAACAATTGTTCTAACCCCTCAATCTCAAGTTCTTTAGCCATTCGCCCGACAGTCGATTCCGGAACCAGCGGACAGACACAGACAACATGACCGCACTGCACGCACAACCCTGGGTAGCGCTTGATCAGTTCGCTTTCGAGCGAAAAGGGTACGTCACTCTCCTGCTGGGCCAGAAGTTCGTATTCGTTTGCCAACCCCATCAGATACGAGAACACGTCTGCCGCCTCTCCGGCGAAATACTTCGGGTATCGATCAAATACACGGACTGCCTCTGCCAATTCGCCGAGTTCCTCAAGCAGGCCAATTGTGCTGCGGCCAGACCGGACGTCATCAATGGAGCGTGGGTAGATAGCCCCAAACATGCTCTGCCAATCGTTTAGCGTCGTGGGCATAGCCGACGCATTTTTTTCCAGCGCTAGTCGGAGTGCTGCGTGGTCCACCGTCCTGCTCGTCCCGCGAGTTGTCTTGCAGACTAGATCTTGGTGGCGATTGAGTCTGCAGTACGGGCACACGGCCGGGTATTTCCGAAAGACAAGATCTTCAACACTAGAAACCTTGAATTTGGCCATGAGCGGAAAATACCAGCCCAAGGCTTTGCAGAGAGCTTCCACAAAGGTGACGCCCTCCCGCTTCTTGTTTCGCGAATGGACGGTCAGCATCCCGCAGACTTCAACAAAATGCGCGAAGGTCGCGCTAGCCGGACGTTGAGCGTTTTGCTCACTGTAGATGTGAGCAATCATCTTATAGAGATCATCCAGGCGTAGTTGTTGCGCACTTCTCATGGCATTCTCCCAAGGGCCCTATAGCGCGGAAGGCGGCCAAGTTCCGGCAATCATGATACACCAATCGCCCCGGGGCATATATTAGACCTGCCTACATGCCTTGCTATATCGCTGGCTGGTGCAGACCTCTTTTCTTTGGGGTCGGTGATTTCTTGATGGGACTTCGGAAAATAGAAGGTCCGAAGTCCGATGTCCAGGAGAGAAACCAAATTGCGGGCGTGAGTCTTGGCACGTGATCGCGATGGGATGGCGAGGTGCTAAGCGCCATGCAGTAACTCAGTGGGCAGCGATGCGGCGCACAGATCGTGCAGGTCGGCGAACGGGGACGTGCCGAGGCGCTTGCAGGTGGCCCGAACTGGATCGTCCAGAAATTTTCCGCACATAATGTAAGCTACTAAGGCGCGGGGACCCCCTAAATCCTCCTCACAGGTCCGGTCCCCCCTCCCCGCCTCCCGTTGTCTCTAGTAACCTGTTACCTCTTTAACCTTCGCGCTCACGGCGTTGTTCTCCAGGACCAAAGCCTTGAAACGCCAGTTCCCGTGTGGCTCCAGATTGTTCACATTTGCCGTCGTGCTCTCGATTTGATTCCCGGCTTCGTCGTACAGATTAATCTGAACCTGGACGTACGCAAACTGCTTATCCGAGTTGTTTGTCACAGTTCCGACGATATACCGTGGGCCGGCAACATCCGGGTTCCCTGTACTCTCCTGATACCACTGCAAATCACTAACGGCTAGTGCCGAACGTTCGTCTCCGCCCGCAGGACGTTTTTCGTACCCGCCCGGAGGCAACGAGCGAGCCCAGAGCCAGAGCAAAACGCCCACAACCGCCAACGCGATGATGATTTGTTTTCGGGAGAGTTTATTGACGTTAAAGCCCATGGTAGCCTCCGATCTTGGATACTAATAGTACTGCCAGTATCCTTGCCACCCATGGAAAAACCTTCGATACAGGAAGGATGAAACGGACTGTCCAAGTGAACGTGAAAATGACGGAAGAAGATTTCAAGCTACTTCGTAAGGCCGCTGCCAAACGATGGCCTGATGCGGTGATGACCAACTCAGGGATTGTCCTGGGCCTAGCGAGGATTGCCGCGCGAGAGTCCCTTCGCAAGAAGAAGCCCTAGATGTGATCTCCGGAAGCGAACCTGCCAGAAATGAGGCCTCCGTCTGCGCGGATGTCTGGGCGACCATTCGCTGGCTTGATTGGCGACACATACGGGCGGGCCGGTAAGAATAGGTGGAGCTTGCCGGCCCACTTGACAGATGTGTGGGCTTCCTATTTTCACCATGGGACCGTACCATCCGCATTCCGGGGGAACTCTTTGGACACTTCCTCGTAGATCGGCTTCGGGGAAGGTTTGGATGTTTTTCCACTTCGGACATAGGGTGAAAAGAATACCTGAATCGCCTTTACCCATTGACCGCTCACGTTTCTCAAGCGCAGCTGCTCCGTCCAAATTCCATTTCGCGCCGAGAAGAAGACATTGAAGTCCTGCTCTCGCTGGTCAGAAAAAGGAACGGATAGGGATTGGTCGATCCAGGCCTTACCCGCCTGGAATTCTCTGATCTTATACGAAACGTCGGATGCCAGGTCAACACCGAGGTGCTCCGCGAACCGTTTGCGCATCTTGACGAGATCGACGATGCGAACATCAAGATCGTAGAGTGGGTACCGTCCGACGTGTACGAACACAGGAATTGGCTGGCCAACTTGATACATGAAATCCATGTAGCAAATGCTGTCGCCACCGGTGACGACCGAAGTGTTTTCCTTTACCAGAGACGTATTCATTCTGCCGAGGTCCAGCAACTGCTCTTCAAGCTTATTGTTCAGAGACTGGAGCCGAGTGATTTCGGAAGAGGCGGAAGTCAGCCTTGTGATTTCGCTGCGTAATTCAGTTTCAGATTTAGTTGTCTGCCTGGATTGCTGGATTACAACCACCCAAGCAAAACAACCGAGACAAATGAAGGCGACTATATAAGCGGTTTTATGCCTTATGTTCGTCGGCGCGTGCGCTGAGACTATCCCGCCGAGAACCGCCATCACGACCGTAATCAATCCCAATAGGATATCGGGCGGCAACACACAAGCAATATTACATCAACATAATCGAACGCTACACCATCAAATGCGGCCCTGCCGTGAGCCAGAAGGAGCTTGAGAAAGCCTTGCACGAACGTCCGCAACCCCACACCAGTAGCGCCACGATGGTTGACTTGACACCGGCGTAATTCCAGGCTAAACTGAAAATAGGTCGGCGGAAGCTGATTCATTCCGGCGGAAGTCGGAAAAACTCAGGCCTGTCGGGCGGGAGGTAGTGATCATGGCATCCAAAGAAGAGACTCTCAGTTCGAGAGCCCAAACGTCTTACCAAAAACTTGCCACGGCTGCAGTCACACTCAACACTACATCGGACCAACTGGGGAAAGTGATCGTCGAACTCGATGCGGCGCTCAAGGCTCTCAACCTAGGAATTTCAAGCTGGGTTTCGTTTAACGAGTGGACAGATGAAAATGGGTCCGATTACTCATGCGATCAGCTCGGTTATTCCAAGGTCGGCGGGAAGTGGGGAATCGCTTTGAGATCCTTGTCGGGCAATTACAACTTCCCCGAGGACACGTCTGTAGACGGCCCGTGGCTATTTAACGACGCCCCACGTGCGCTCCGAATTCCCGCAATAGACAAGGTCCCCGAACTCCTTGAGAAGCTCACCAAAGACGCTGTAGCCACTACAGAGAAAATCAACGAAAAATTGCATCAATCTCGGGAGCTCGCCAAGGCGATCACTGGCTTGGCAAGTGCGAAGGAATCACCGAAAGGCATGATTAAGTGAGGTCTCAAAGGTGGCCCATCGTGAATGCCAACTGAAGTCGGTGGAAGCCGACTTAATTCTGACGGAAGTCACGCATCCAAGCTCGTACGGCTATGGAGGCAGCATGAATTCAGTCTCACCTATTCCCAAAACTCCAAGGCCAGGAAACTGGCAAGCGTCATCACTCATTGTAGGTCCTCGCCCGGACGAACACGGCTTTGTGCTACGGGAAGATGAATTTCAAATACTGTGCGATGGGGAAATCAACGACGCCAGAGCAGGTCGGGATTTCTTTCTGGGCCTATTCGCAAGCGCGGCAGTCGGTTTAATCTGTTTAGCAGCGACGACCGATTGGGATGCCGTGGTGCACCAAGGACGAAAGGGACCTTTCCTCTGGATGCTCCTTCTCGTCACGCTAGTGGCCGGCCCAGGTGTCGCAGCGATAGTTCACCACAGACGTTACGCCGACATCCGTGACGACTCAGCTTGCGCGCGTCTTAAAAAGCGAATTTCGGAGTACTTCAAGAGTCAATCGCCTTGAAGTTCGTCGTTCGCAGATTTCTCATTGACCTTGTAGGGCGTTGTAGATTTGCTTTGGAAAAGCAGGTCCGAACCTAGCCACGCGCCGAGGCTCACACCCGCCGTCGTAGCCGGTTATTCACGCTCACCCAGTTCGTCAACCAGCCCCTCCCAGCCGCACGCGCAGTGGGCTTGACTATCCGGCGTCCATTCGGCCCGGCCCACCGGTTCTGTCCCATACTGATGGAGCGTAACTGGAACTGTGGCTTCTACTATCAGCTGGCTACCGTTCCCGCACTCAGGGCATACGTAGCCGAATTGGTTTCCGCTCTGCTTAGGGGTGACTTCCCCCATGCGTTTTCCTCCCACATATGCTCGTCTAGCCGACACGTGGCGACCGCTACCAGGCGTCATTCTTTAGAAAATCAGCTGTCCGCCAAAAATAGAGAGCAGCGGCCGTCCTGAATGGCATCCATCGTACACCGATCCGGTGCAACTGAGCCGGTTCCGGTAGACTTGGCTTCTTGTAGGCAATTTGATAACCGCGACGCACCCCGAGGTCCTCGGTCGGCAAGACATCTGGCCGGCCAAGGTTAAAGATTAGCAACATATGAACTGTCCAACGGCCAACGCCCCTTATCGTCGTGAGCCTTTGGATGAGATCGTCATCAGTTAGGCAGTCACACAACTCCAGCGATGGGACGAGCCCCTCAATTGCTCCTTGCGCTACGCCCTTGATATAGTTGGCTTTTGCCACTGACAGCCCAGCGGCTCGCAGCTTTTCGACCTCAGCGCCTGCGACTACATGCGGGCTGGGAAAGCCCCTCCCCCCAAAAACGGCTTGAAACCGATTCAGTATTGTCGAAGCGGCTTGACCGCTTAGTTGTTGGTGGATTATAGCGTGAACGAGCGACTGAAACGGTGCAATTCGTCGCGGTCGCAGCTTTAGTGGCCCCACCCGTTGAATGACCTCAGCCATCACCCTGTCGGCTTTCAAGTGTTCAAGGGCACGCTTGGTCATGTAGTAATCATCTCACACTACTTGAAGGCGTGGAGCTATAGTATCTGATGGCCGCTTCAGCTCGTGGGCGGTGCGGTATGCTTATCGCTGGTCGCTGCGGCAGAACCCTACCCCTTTGGCAGTCTGCCCCCCGCGTTATTCGGGACGCGTAGCTGATTGGGTGTATACTCCGGCAACAGGCAAGCCGCCCCGGACGGGGCCGCTCCGGAAAGACTGCGATGCCAGAAAAGAAGAAGCTCCTATCCATCCGCACTCACAAATGTGCACCGGCCTTCCTCAGAGAGAAATTCGAACAACCGCTAAATCTGCTCATCGAAGCGCTGAAGCTCTCTGGGATCGAAAATCCCGACCTGAAGGAAGCCTATATCAAGAAGGCCTTCCCCAATTTCGATGATCTCTTCATGGCTAGTGACGAATCGCTGCTGGACTCTATAGGGCCTGCACTTGGCGTAGTGCATGAGTCAAGACGGAGTGAAACCGCTCAGGCATTTCTCAAGACGGCAAAGCGATTGATGATCTTCAGAGATGTCGATGACGCAAAAGCAGCGATAATTCCCTTAATTAAAGGTGCAATACGAACAATGCCCCGAAACCTCGCTGCACTGGAGGCGTCAGGAGGTGGGCGAGACATCCTAGATCCTTTCATAGTTGCTTTTGACTTGCATCTACTCAGCAAGGGGTCGGCCGAACACCTCCTTCGAAACCTCCTGGCACACAAATGTCTGATGAAAATGGAAGACCTCATAGGCCACATGCATGAGGAAGTGCTTGGACGGGCTGCTGGGAAGCAGCGTATTCCCGAGCCAGAGGGGGTCGTTGGCCCTGACGGGAGAAAGAACAAGGAGAAATGGCATCCTCAGAAGAACCCATATCCGGGCGCAGACTCAAGGTCGGAAGAGCGAGAATTCTACCAAATCAAGAACAAGACAGGATCGGCCAAAGGGAGTGATGGAGAGAAACTGGGACGCCAGTTCAGAACACTTGCTGAGAAATATCCTAGTTCAAAGCGTTATTACGTGAGCGTGCTAGGTAAAACTCTTGCCGGCCATAGGTCGATGGGCGCCTTCCTCAGAACAGATCCGCAGGCTGAAGTTCTGGTCGGCCTTGCCGCATTCCAGCAGCTTGGCGGACACAGAGACACTGCTGAGATCATCATGGATCTATACCGGGAGACTTTTGAGACGGTTGCCAAGGACCTCGACTTCGATTTCACGAAGATCCTCGAAAGGATCGTCAAGGAATGGAAGTTGAAATATGGAGATGATGATGCGGCCTATCAACTGCTCATTGACATGATCACTCCCGACAATCCCGCATCACAGTGTTCTACGACCTATAAGCAGGGTCTGGAAAACTCAAAGAAAGGGTAGCGGGTCGCCGGATCTCTTCTGATTGCAGCAGGACTTTCTTGTTTCGGGCTGCATAACGCAGGATCTGCTTAGCTTCTTCAACCATCTTTCGCCGCCGCTCGTGCCACAATCGCATGAGCCCCTTCTTCCGAGTCCCCACAGCAATACGGCCACCAGCGTTATCCTCCGCCTCCAACAAAGCCCTTCCAATCACAAATCCTAGGGGCACAGGAACGGCATTTCCAACCTGGAGATATTGCTGGTGCATGCTTCCGCTAAAGTGCCACGAATCATCGAATCCCTGTATCCGTGCACATTCCCGTATCGTAAGCGGCCGGATCTCTTCCGGATGGCAGATTGCCGACGATTTCCTATTAGGCTTTCCGACGATGGTCGGGGCAGGCTGATTCCATGAGAGCCGCCGAAAGAAGCCTGTCTTTCCCCCTCCTGATTCAAATGCATTTCCCAAGGCTTCCTTCTGGACCTCCGAAGGCAGGTTCCGCCAGTTACCTCCAGGCGGAATCAATTCAAAGTATTTTCTGAACCGTTTGGTGTATTCCGAATGAAGACGCTTCGCCTCTGCCAGGCCTTCAAGAACCTCACGCAGGTTCCGCCAAGGCTTCTGGCCCGGCCCAGGATCTGCCCCATGTGTAGGCAAGGGGAAGTGAAACTCTGAATCCAGTCTGCTCCCGACGATGATCAGCCTGCGCCGGACCTGGGCTGCGCCATAATCAGCTGCATTTAGTATACCCAATGCAAGGTGATATCCGAGTTTGTCAAACTCATCCAAGACCGCCTCGATTGCAGTTCCTGAAAGTTCGTCAGGCCGCAGGGAAGGAACATCGTCCTCAAACAGGTTTTTGTGCGAAGTATTTGCGTCCTTTGAGTAGCTGCTCAGGTTCCATCTGCGGCCTGGCCGCTGTACAATCGGACGGTGGTTGAGTGCTGCGGTAATGAGCTGGGCGACGTTCTCAAACACAAAGCACTTCGGTTTTGCCTCTCGGACAATCCGTATGAACTCCATAAAGAGGCTGCCACGGGGGTCAACAATTGAATGGCGCTTGCCTCCCGTACTGAACGACTGACATGGCGGACCACCAACAACTGAAAAAGCTTGACCTACACGCAGCTTCGCGGCGCTGAGGATCTCGGATGTAGTCAGTGCCCGTATGTCACTTTCCAGAACAGGCACGGCAGGCCTATTAAGACGGATTGATTCACAACACTGATGGTCATATTCCACGCACACCGCAATCCTCAGGCCCGCTTCTTCGAGTCCCAAATCAAACCCCATTGCCCCAGTGAAGAGGGATATGACTTGCAGGTTCTTTTTGCTTTCGTTGCGAATCATGGTGCCATTCGGCCTGCTTGATGCAGCATCCCAGTAAGATGCTGCTCCACGCATCCGGATCTCCTGGTTTCACACTCCCAAATAACAATGGGTTTCCAACCGAGCCGCCTAAGCTCCCCTGCATTCCGCGTGTCCCGCCGGACATTGCGGTTCAGCTTTGTCCTCCAGAACTTTTTGTTTGCCTGCGGCCTCCTCCCCTTCAGACATGAATGAGAATGCCAGAAGCAGCCATGCACGAAGATGACCGTGCGGTATTTGGGAAGAACAATATCTGGTGTCCCTGGCAAATCTGATCTGTGTAGACGGAACCTGTAGCCCAGGGAATGAAGAATGCGGCGTACGACCAGTTCAGGTCCAGTATCCTGTCCACGGATACGGCTCATTACCCAGCTGCGCTTTTCCTTTGTAAAGATATCCGACATACAGAGCTGCCAATGGGCATATGGTCAGGATTTTGCGTGGTCACGAACCGGGTCATAGCTCACCGCGATCTCCTGACCTAGCCTGAGCTTATCCCGGAACACCGCAACCGGCTGATTCTCCAGGTGGCCGTAAACGATACGCTTGGGGTCATCGCGCCGGTCGACCTTCACCCACATCCACTCGCTTTCCCCCGTGCCTTCGTCAACGAATTCGACTTTTATAAAATCACCCTTCTCGTAGCTTGCCACCGGCATCCCCCATTAGCATCTTACTACGCTTGACAGAATCCAAGAGGCCTATCCCTGGTGCAGTGCAAAGTGGAGAGGCGGCGTTTGGAAACCATATGATTTCCAAACAATTTTAGCGCCGCTTTTCCCGCCGTAGAATCAGCTACTTACGGCAGACGGCACCGGGGGGATTTCTAAACGCCCCTGCGACGCTTTAAGGGCCGTCGCCGCCGATACTCCTAGCTTAGCCCCTATTTGGCGCCAGGACGAGCCCTGCGACCGCAGGGACGCTATTTCGGCGGCATCTATGGTCTTGAGGGGGCGACCCAAACGCTTACCCTTAGCGCGGGCGTTGCGCAGACCCGCCCGTACCCTCTCGGCGATCAAGTTGCGCTCAAGCTCGGCTACGGCACCGAGGACCGTAAAGATCATCTTGCCCGTGGGCGTCGATGTGTCCACTTGCTCGGATAGACTGACGAATTCGATGCCCAATGAGTGGAACGTCTCAAGCGCCCGCAGCAGATGTGATACAGAGCGAGCGAACCGGTCAAACCGCCATACGACCACGGCGCCGAACTTGCGGTGGTGGGCATCAGCAGACAACCGGTTCAGCTCTGGCCGTGAGTCCTTCGCGCCCGATATGCCCACGTCTATGTATTCGCCGGCCAACTTCCATCCGCGACGTTTGCAGTAATCGCGCAATTCGCGAACCTGCATTTCGGGGTTTTGGCCGTTGTGCGTACTGACTCTGGCATAGATTGCTGTTTCCATTTCCCCCCCTGCGGCTTCTTCCTCCGTCCGAGCACGAAGCCGGGTAGTGTAAATGTCCTTGCTCATACGTACATACATATATCACGTTTAGGCAAGTTACACATAGGATCAATTTGACCTCTAAGGCTGCGGGCGGGGGGGTAAAAGGGGGGCAAAAACGCCACAGCAAGCCCCTGTGGGAACGCGGGCGAGAGGGGTAAGGGTAAGGTAGCCCCCGGTAGCCCGTGGCCCCGCAGGGGCCGCCTGCGAGCCTGCTGGGGGTGACTGTGGGATAAGGGCGCCCAGTCAAGAGCCAGCGAGGCACACGCCACCCCCGACCCGTCCGTCCTCCCTCTTTTGGGTGGATGAGTCGAGTGATTTGTTGCCCTAATTTGGGCAATAAATCACTCGACTCCCCCGCCGGATCAGGGGATGATAGTGAATCGCCATCAGGCCCAGGTTCCAGGTGGCCATATGAAAAGAGTCGCCTTGCGTCGGGTAGCGAGAGTCCTCTACGAAATCACCATTGCAGCCGGGTCAATGGCTTGCGTGCTCGCTTGGCTTGGGGTAAAGCCGGGAGCCATAAAGAACATAGCTATTCCTTGGTCGAATTGGATATGGCTTTTGCTCGCAGGAGCAGGATTCGCGTTCAGCCTGCGTGACACCTTAGTCCGACTAATAGGGTATGGCCGCACACTTCCAACTGCTTCGACCCCATTAAACGCCCCTCTAACTTCCTCTCTCCAAGGCAAGGTGAGTCAGCTTGCTCGTGACCTGGCCGCTTTTCTGAGGGAATTGGGGCCTGAGCCAATGGTGCACGCTGATCCTAAGATGAGCGATGAAGAAATATTGTCCCTGGGGTCGGATAGCATGCGCCCGGAGCGTGTCCATCATGGCTATATGAGACGTTTCAGGGATCGCGCGGTCAATCTTCTGCATGAATTCGGCGAAAACGGCGTCACGAATACTGGAATAGAGATTTACCAAGTTGATCCGCCGGAGATTCAAAGAGAAAAGGAAGTGAGAAAACTTGTCAGGCAACTGTTCATCGTAGCAGCGAATATGGATATAGAACGAGAACTCGGCAGCAGCGAATTCCCAGCCGTTGCCGAAACGGTAAGCAAGCGCCCACATCTTTCATGCGTCAGAATGGATCCGTTCGGTATGTACCAGGTACTACCCGGCATCATTGGGTTTGGATTTACAGTCATAAATGATGAAAGTCGTTACGCCAGCGTAGCGCACAACGTCCGAGCTTCAATCAGATTTCGTCATGTACTGGGGGACGAACAGGCAGTTAACTGTGGCGTGTGGTATGACGGCCAGAGGTTCTATGGTCAGGTTTCATTGGGCATGGGAGAACAATCCACCTTACTGATTCTGTTCTGGAGCAGTCAGGATTCCCAAGCTGATTATCGCGCTGTAAAAGAATTTCCGCCAATCTACGCAAACGCTCCCACTCTTGAGTATGGTGAGTGGAGCGTAGACGTGGCCCTAATCGGGGACAATGTTACTCGTGAGCACAAGATGGCGTTGACGCTGTTGCCGCGTGGGGGCATAAGCCAGGTCGTTCGAGAGTGAGTTACCCCCTGGTAGTGTTTGGTTTCTTCCGCCTTATTGGTGGAGGAGTGACAACCTGCTAAGGCAGCCTTTGGAGTCTCCGGTGCCTCGTTGGCTTTATTCTTGGGGTTTGGGTTTTCCTCCACGGTCCCGCTTTGTTGCTCTGCTTCTCTCATCAAGCCAGCTCACGTCTCGCCCGCCTGCCGAAAGGGCACGATTCTAGCGGGTTTTGCGATTCTCGCGATTTCGAGAGCAAGAAAAACGGCCATTAGATCGTAGTCCGCGGCGAATCTGGTTGACACGGCGAAATCACAAGAGTGATAATGTGTTTGCGAATTACCCGCGAGGGACGGCTGCTTTTCCTCCAAAGCGAGGACAGTCCCGTGAGCGGGGATTCGAGGAGCAAAGCACGGCCTTCCGACATTTGCGGTGAGAACTATCAAGACCGACCAGTAGCCGTTTGGGCCAAAGCAGTAGCTGCTCGTTCGAAGGGCCAAGGGCGAACACGGTTCGATAGCGCAGGTCTTTCCGCAAACAATCCTCCATCATCCGCGAAACGGGCTGCCATTAATCTTCGGCAAGGAAGAGGCAGCCATGGAAACAACCTCGGAAAGTACCAATCGCTCGACTAATTTCCTAAGTGAAAAATATTGGACTGTTCGTGAGCTTGCAAGCTCATGGCACGTGAGTCCCGACGCCATCCGCAAGCTCTTTCGCAACGAACCGGGTGTCCTGGCTCTCGGAGAACGATCCCCCAAGGATAAGCGACCCTATTTAACTTTGCGCATTCCCGAAAGTGTGGCGCTTCGCGTTTACACGAGATTGTCTTCTGTTGGGGACAGAAAAGTAGACTTGTTTGTCAAAACTATCTAGTGTAGCAATATGACAAATCGCCTTATTGAACACCTATGCTAACGACCTAACAATCCCTCAGAAAAGGAGCAACATATGAAAAGCGAAAACCACCCACCCAAAATTGATTCCAAGCGACGCACGCGAAACAAAAAGCGCCTACATATTGTTTTCCCCCTGGACGATACGCTGTTTACCGTCCATCAAGTCGCCTCGGCCATGCGGTTGAGCGAACACGAGATCCGGCGCATGTTCGAGAATGAGCCGGGGGTTGTTCTCGTGACGGATGCACGTCGTCGAGGGTCTCGGCTCTACAGGACATTGGGTATCCCCCTGAGGGCATGGGGACGTGTGGTTAGGCGCCTCCGGAAAAGCGGAGTGCCATTACACTTGCGATAGTTACCTAAGTATGATATACTATAGTAATGCTTATACCATATAGACGACATCTAAAGAGATGCCCCAACCGGAGCAAAGGCCGGAAATATCGCCATTGCCATTGCCCAATTTGGGTGGACGGCACGCTGGCCGGCGAAGAAATTCGCCGGTCTCTCCGGCTGCGTGATTGGGAGAAGGCGCAAGAGCGTGTGCGCCAATTTGAGGCAGAGAATCAAATCAGGAATGAACCTCAAGGCGAACCCTTGACCGTCAAAGGGGCTTGCGAAAAATTCATTGCCGACGCTGAGGCCCGGCATCTGCGCTCACCCTCACTGTATAAATACCGGTTGCTTTTCCGTCAGCTCCAGGATTTCGCAGATCAACGTGGCTTACGTTATCTTAATGAATTTGGTTTGGATCAATGGCGTGAGTTTCGGGCGACTTGGCCCAACAAGAACATCTCCGCACTCAAGAAGTTGGGCTATCTGCGGACTTTCCTCCGCTTCTGCTATGACAACGGGTGGCTCCCAGAAAACTATGGCCGCAAACTGGGCAGTCCGAAGATTATTCAACGACCCACGATGCCCTTCACGAAGGATGAAATGGTCAAGATTCTGGCTGCCTCGAAGCCCAGCAGCCGAGTCCGCGCCCTCGTGCTGCTGCTCCGCTATAGTGGTTTGAGAATTCAGGATACCGTGACGCTGGAACGCGACCGAGTTTCGCATGGCAGCCTCCTGCTTTACACCCACAAGACTAACGTGCTGGTGTACTGCCCCCTGCCTGAGTTCGTGGTGAGTGCCCTCGAAGCACTGCCGCCGCGAGGTGCATTCTTCTTCTGGACGGGTCGAGGGAAACCTAAGAGTGTGACAAGCTACTGGCAGCGGCGTCTCCACAAGCTCTTTGAGGGTGCTGGAGTTCCAGGCGGCCATGCCCACCGTTTCAGGGACACCTTTGCCGTCGAACTGCTACTTGCGGGGATTCCTATTGAGCGGGTGGCGACGCTCCTAGGGCACACGAGTATCAAGACCACAGAGAAACATTACGCTCCGTGGACTCGTGCGCGCCAGGAGCAACTGGAAGCCGATGTGAAGCAGGCATGGCGCATGGACCCGGTGGTTTTTGCCGAAACGAAGGGTACGCAGGAGGTACGCGGAAAAATAGAGCGTGTTAACTAGCTGAAACAAAAGGGGAGAATGTTGGTAGCGGGGGGGAGGATCGAACTCCCGACCTAGGGATTATGAGACCCTCGCTCTACCACTGAGCTACCCCGCCGTAGGATTTCCTGCCAATTACGCGGCCAGCAGCACCTTTACTCATAGTAGGGTATTCAACCGCGCGAGGTCAAGAAAGCTGGCGCGCAAAACCTCTGCTTTCGCACGGTTCAGCCAGCGCCCGCAGAGCAGATAGACCGCTGCTTGTGAAACCAGGCTTACCCCCTCTCGATGTCTGCACCACCGTGCCAAGCCGCTCTGCCGGTGAGGACACCGGCGCTACAGATCGTGGAGCTAGGCAGGCGCCAGGCGGTAGAAGGCCAGTTGCGCGTCGCCATGGCGGAGCAGTCGGGTTTGCCGGAGCGCGCCGTATTCCTCCTCGAGCCGCACATGCCGGGAGTGCTCCGCCACCACCAGCGAGCCGGAAGAGATCAGTGGCCCGCGCGCGAGCTGGCGCAGGGTGTGGTGGTACTCGCGAATTTCCTCGTAGGGCGGGTCGAGGAAGACGATGTCGAAGCGCTCGCCCCTCTGCTCCAGCCGCTCCAGGCCGGTAAGGACCGAGCAGGTCAGAAGCTGATAGCCCTCCTCAATTCCGAGTGCTGCGAGGTTCTGGCGAATGAGTACAGAGGCCGGGCGGTGATGCTCGATGAACGTGACATCACGCGCGCCGCGGCTCAACGCTTCCAGTCCCACGGCCCCCGAGCCTGCGTAAGCGTCCAGAAACGTCGTGCCCTGCACGCTGGGGCCGAGGACATCGAACAAAGTCTCCCGCAACTGGTCGGAAGTGGGGCGCAGGTTCCCGCCCTTCAAGGTGCGCAAGTGAAGACCGCGGTAGGTGCCGGCGATGATTCTCATATTCAGTAGATCGGGTGATCCGATACTCTCACGCCACGCTGGCCAGGCCATAACGGCGCGGCCACTCCGAGCGCAAGTAATTTACAAAGTCGTCGAACTCCTGGGGGGAAGGCGGGTTCGCGATGAACTCCGCGGCCTCGCGCTTGGCCCACTCCAAGATCTCCTGGTCGCGCAGCAGGTTGGCGATGCGAAAGGCGGGAATACCCCATTGGCGCGTGCCGAAGAATTCGCCCGGGCCGCGCAGCTTAAGGTCAATCTCCGCGATGCGGAAGCCATCGGTGGTTTCCACCATGGTGCGCAGGCGCTCGGCGGCGATTTCGCTGCGGTGCTCCTCCGCCATAAGCAGGCAGTAGGATTTCTTGCTGCCGCGCCCGATGCGGCCGCGCAACTGATGAAGCTGCGAGAGGCCAAAGCGGTCAGCGTGCTCGATGAGCATCAGCGTGGCGTTGGGCACGTCCACGCCCACTTCCACCACCGTCGTCGCAACCAGAATCTGCAATTCGCCCTGCTTGAAGCGCTGCATCACGCCTTCCTTTTCCTCACTCGGCAAACGGCCGTGCAACAGGCCGACCCGAAATTCGGGAAAGACGTTGCGCGCTAACTGTTCGTACATGCGCACGGCGGGCTTCAAATCGAGCTTGCCCCCCTCTTCGATAACCGGACAAATGACGTAGGCCTGCTCGCCGCGGCGCACCTTCTCGCGGATGAAGTTGAAGGCCGTCTCGCGATCGCGTTCTTCCAGCAGCTTCGTCATGATGGGCGTACGGTGGGGCGGCAACTCGTCGATGACGGAGAAATCCAGATCGCCGTAAAGGGTCAGAGCCAGGGTGCGCGGAATGGGCGTGGCCGTCATCACCAGCACGTCGGGCCGATAGCCCTTGCGGATCAGCTCGAACCGCTGCAGTACGCCGAAACGGTGCTGCTCATCCACCACCACCAGGCCCAAGCGCGCAAAGTTCACGTCTTCCTCAAGGAGCGCGTGAGTGCCGATAATGAGGTCGAGCCGGCCGTCGGCGATCCGCTGTTTCAGCTCCGCTTTCTCCGCCGCCTTGCGCGCACTGATCAGCAGGTCGACCCGATAATCGAGCGGGCGGAACAACTGCTTGATATAGAGATAATGCTGCGTGGCGAGGATTTCCGTGGGCGCCATCAGCGCCACTTGATAGCCGTTGGCCATCGCCAGGATGGCGGCCTGAATCGCCACAATGGTTTTGCCCGAGCCCACATCGCCCTGCAGCAGGCGGTTCATGGGGCGTACGGAACACATGTCGTCAACGATCTCTTTCAGCACGCGCTTCTGCGCCGTGGTGGGATGGAAGGGGAGAATCTTGCGGATGGATTGGCGCGCGCTGTCGCGCACCTGGAACTCGATGCCCTGGAGGGCTTTGGCTTTGCGGCGCCGGAGCGCCAGGCCGGCGCCCACGCTGAAGAACTCTTCGAAGATCATTCGCACCTGCCCGGGGGTGCGGAAAGCACAGAGTTTTTCGAGGTCCTGCTCGGCGGAAGGGAAATGCGTTGCGGTGAGCGCGGCCGCGCGGTCGAGCAATTGGTTCTTGCGCCGCACGGAGGCAGGCAGGCGATCGGGGATTTGACCGTCGAGCGCTTGGAGCGCCGCCCCCATCAGCCGGCGCAGAACACGCGGCCCGAGCTCGGCGATGGATTCGTAGATGGGCACGAGGCGGCCCATTTCCAGCGAGTTGCCGCCTTCCGCCTCCGCCTCCGGCAGGATTTCGAATTGCGGCTGGATGATCTGCAAGTTGCCGGTGCCGAACGGGTCGCGTTCAACTTTGCCGTAGAAAAACACCTGCTGGCCGGAATGGAAAACCTTGCTTTTATCAAGATAAACTGCATTAAACCACTTGCAGCGCAGCATCCCGCTGGAGTCGGTGGCGGCAAGGTCATAGATGTAAACGCCGCGGCGGGTACGCATCAGGCCGCAAGTGAGAACTCGGGCGAAGACCGTGGTGGTCTGCCCCGGCACCAAGTCACGGATGCGCGTCAGGCGCGTGCGGTCCTCATAACGAAACGGCGTGTAGTAGAGCAGATCTTCCACAGTGCGAATGCCGCGCGAGGCGAAGAGTTCGGCGCGGACGGGCCCCACGCCTTTCAGGTATTTCACCTCAGAAACCGGGTTGAGTTTAGGGTTCACCATGCTGGCCCGTATTGTCCGTAAAGCGCCAAGGATTGCCACCCGGTGCGGCGGTGACAGCGCTGCCCCGTTCTCCGCGAAAGCACCGGAGAAGAGCCCTTGAGATGGGCGGACTTCGAGGCGTGACAACAAAACCCTCGCGCCGTTCTGTCGCTCTGTATATTATCACTGGGAGAGCAGTGCGGCTTGCACCTCATGTCGGAAACCCCTCTGCGGCTCGCTGTGGCCGCGCGGCAGGGCAGCCCGGCCGCAGGGTTGTGAGATGCGATTCTCTGAGGCAAGTCGCCACGGCTCAGCGGAGGCAACCTTCTATCCTATGCGTCCTGTGCGCGTCAAATGGCTGAAGAGTCTGGTCGCCATCCTGCTCGGCAACGGCCTCTATTTCGCCTTGTCGCCGCACCTCCCTCCTGCGGCGCAGCACCGCTCCTGGGGAGTGGACCTGGGAACGGTGGTGGATTTTTGGTTCTGCGTACTGGTTTATGGCCTTTTGGAACTCGGTGCCTTCCTCGTCAGCCGCGCTCGCGGCAATCATATGCGGAAGGAGTAAGATATCGTGGCCCGACTCTGGGAGCGTGGGTGGCGCCCGGGCGAGCAGTTGAGCGCAGATTCTCCGGTTATCGCATTTCGTCGAGTTGTTCCGCGAACTTTACGCGGACGCTTCGGTAGCTTTCCTCCATCTTACGCAATTGCACTCGGGCCTTCCGGCGCACCGCGTTCCATTCCCGCTCGTCCGGCTTCGCCTTCTCCGGCCCGGCCCCGAGACTCTCGGGCGCCGACCCCCTGCTCCTCCTCCACCGGCTTTTCCAGGGAGCGGAGCAGCACGAAGAACTCCTGCATGTCCGGCTCAGTCTTCGAATTTCCTCTTCGTCACAAACGGATTTCTCCTTTGTTTTCATAAATATAATGGCTAAGAGACTTTAACTACCTTATTTTTCATCAACATAATGGCAAGGCGTAAAACAGACATTTTTTCTACACGTGTTTTCAACAACATAATGGGTCTATCCTTCATTTTTAACCCCTGCGTTTTTTGAGCTAGGCTAGCACAAGAATAGGCTAACTAACTTAATTTCAGTGACATAGAGATTTGCAAGATTTTCGCCGTTCATGGCTAACTGGTTTAATTTTCTTACACATAATGGCTAAACTCGGTGTTTTTTCTCCAGCTCCCAGCGTACGCTGGCGGGGTTCTATCTTCAGCAAGTTAGTGCCCGCGTGCAAAACGCGTTCAGCATTCAATCATCAGCGCTCGGCTTTCAGCTCAGTGCTTACTGCCTTCTGCCTACTCTTCTAAGCCGACGCCTTGCATAGCCCCGGGGCCCTTTCAAGTCAGCCAGCGGCCACTGGCTCCAGCTACTATACAAACTTAAGCTTAAGTTTGTCAAGAACAAAGTTAGCCTATAGTTTAATAACTATGCAGTATGACGGAACCTCAGAGACTTCTGCCTGTCGGAGAAAGAAGTCTTTGGGAAGGTCGTCTAACTGGTCGGCCTGCGCTCATTTGTGCGGCGCTGCGCTACCAAATTCCTTCCCCCTCTCTCCCAGAAGGTTGAGGGCCGCCCCGCACGCGAAGATGTATGCGCCAAGCGCGTTTTGTCGTGAACCGGTTGCGCAGGTTCCCGGTCATAATGCAGGAACAGGTCTATCGGCGCCGCCTCCGCAAGAGTTTGAGCCGAAACTTGGCGGGAGCGTTGTGTCCTACGGCAGTGAGGTGTAGATTATCGGTCAGCCAGGAAGGGAAAACGAGGACTTTAGGTTAACCTTGCGGACGAGGTCGCGTGCTCTGTAAGTAAAGATTGACTCGGCTCATCGAGGGCCGAAGAAAACTCGTTTCAACGGAGGCTCCATGACTCGATTCCGACTGCAGGTGCGCTTGCTTGCATTCGCCATCTTGTTTCTTGCCCAGACTCGACCCCCGTCCACCCGGGGCGGTGAAACCCTCCAGACTTCGCCGTCGGGAGGCGCGACGGCGCCGGTCGAGAAGCATCCGCTTCATTCCCTGCCCTACACACCCGGCCTTGATCTGGCCTCGATGGACAGGACCGCTGACCCTTGCGCCGACTTCTACCAGTACGTCTGTGGCAGTTGGATGAAAAACAACCCGATCCCCTCCGACCAGGCGAGTTGGAACGTGTACGCCAAACTCTCTGATGAGAACCAGCAGTTCCTGTGGGGCCTTCTCGAGGAGGCGTCCGATTCGGGCCGCGCTCGCAATGCCTCCGAGCAGAAGATCGGCGATTATTTCAAAGCGTGTATGGATGAGCCTGCCGTCGAAAAGCTGGGCGCTGCTCCCCTCGAAGCCGGCCTGGGAGAGATTGCCGCGCTGAAGTCAAAGGCAGAGCTCGGGAAGTACCTCGGCCATGAGCATCTGGCCCTGGGAGGTGGTGGGATGGTATTCGGCTTCGGCTCCAATCAGGACTACGCGGACGCCACGCAGGTGATTGCCTTTGCCGACGCGGGCGGGCTCGGCCTCCCAGACCGCGATTACTACACCCAGACGGATCCCAAGTCGCAGCAGATTCGCGAGCAGTACGTAAGCCACGTGCAGAGGATGTTCGAGTTGATGGGCGACCCGGCCGGCAGGGCTGCCGGGGAAGCCAAAACCGTGATGGCGATGGAAACGGTGCTGGCCCAGAAGTCCCTGACACGGGTTCAGAGGCGCGATCCCTACAACCTGTTCCACAAAATGGATCGTGCCCGGTTGAAAGCGCTGACGCCGGACTTCGATTGGGATACCTACTTGGACGCACAGGGCGTTGCGAGCTTGCAGACCTTCAACGTCGCCGAACCGGAGTTCTATCAACAAGTGGACCGGCTGATCGAGAGCGAAAGCCTCGACGATTGGAAGACTTATCTGCGCTGGCATCTGGCGCACGCCTGGGCTCCTTATCTCGCGATGAACTTTCAACGGGAGAATTTTGATTTCTACAGCCACACGCTGCGTGGCGTAATCGTGATGGAGCCGCGGTGGAAGCGGTGCGTGCGGTGGGTCGATCGCGATTTGGGGGAGGCGCTGGGGCAGGTGTTCGTGGCCAAGACCTTCGGCCCCGACGTCAAAGCCCGCACCGTGAAGATGACCCGCGAGATCGAGGCGGCTATGGAGGACGACCTGAAAACCTTGCCCTGGATGGACCGGGAAACCAAACAGCAGGCGCTCTTAAAGCTGCACTCCATCGTCAACAAGATCGGCTACCCTGACAAGTGGCGTGATTACAGCTCGCTCGAGATCGTTCCCGGCGATTTCGCCGGCAATGTGCGGCGCAGCGCCATCTTCGAATCGAAGCGGGAGCTGGCGAAGATCGGCAAACCCGTCGATCGTGGCGAGTGGGAAATGACTCCACCCACGGTGAACGCTTATTACGATCCACAGATGAATGACATCAATTTCCCCGCCGGCGTTCTGCAGCCGCCTCTCTTCGATCCCAAGATGGATGACGCTCCCAACTATGGCAACACCGGGGCGACGATCGGGCACGAGTTGACTCATGGCTTCGATGATGAGGGGCGGCAGTTCGATGCTCAGGGCAATCTGCGCGACTGGTGGACCAAGAAAGACGCCGCTCAGTTCGACGAGCGCATCGCCTGTGTGCGGGATCAATACGCGCAGTACCTCGTGGTGGACGATATCCACATCAACAGCAAGCTGACGAGCGGTGAAGACGTGGCCGACTTGGGCGGCACGCTGCTCGCCTACATCGCGTGGAAGAACGCGACCCAGGGACAGGACCTGAAAGCTATCGACGGCTTCACTGCCGATCAGCGGTTCTTCATCGGGATGGGGCAGTGGGCCTGCGAGAACGACCGGCCAGAGAACCTGCGCATGCATGCCATGACCGATCCGCACTCACCCGGCAAGTACCGCGTCGACGGCATCGTTTCCGACCTGCCCCAGTTCCAGCAGGCGTTCGGCTGTAAGTCGGGACAGCCGATGGTGCGGCAAAAGATGTGCCGTGTGTGGTAGCTGTCCGACTGGCGCGGCAGTTGGGGTGTGGGCTTCCTCCTTGCTCGTCCCCGTCATGATCCTCAGGAGCCTGCCTTGTCAGCCTCTGCGACCACCTTCTGCAGGGCTTCGCGGAACAGCGCCACATCTTGCTCGAGGGCCCGATAGACTTCCGGCGCGGAGGTAAGATTCCCGCTCCGCACAACCTCTTCCAAATCCGTCGCGGTCCGAAAAGCGTTTGAGCCGGAAAGCGGGTGGCGCTGGATGTGCTCCACCAAAGCGAAGCCATCCATGCCGGGCATCTGGGCATCCGTTAGAATAAGAGAGAACGGTTCTCCCGCGTCCGCGGCCAGTTGCAGCGTCAACAACGCAGCTTCCCCGCTCTCTGCAGATGCCGGTTTGCAGCCCCACCGGTTCAGGAATTCGCCGAGAATGAACCGGTTCGTAGCATTATCGTCAACCACAAGTACGTGAAGGTCCTCGAGTTGCGCTTCCAGCGGCGCCCGTGACTCGGGTTGGGGACTCTGGGCCAAAGCGAATCGCGCCGTGAAATGGAACCTGCTCCCCTGGCCCTCTTCGCTCTCCACCCAGATGCGGCCGCCCATCATCTCGATGAGCTGGGAGGTGATAGCGAGCCCCAGGCCCCTCCCACCGAAGCGGCGCGCGGCTGAACCGTCCGCCTGAGTGAAGGCCTCGAAAATGGGCCAGATTCTATCGCCGCTACGCGGCTTTGCGCCCGCCGACGATAATGTCCACCTCCGACACACAGCATTGACGCTTGGCCCACCCCGTCTAAAGTGTTAGTATTGCCCCCATCGTTATGACCACCCACGGACTTATTGCTCCCACGTATGGCTCCATTCGCAAGTATTACGAAAACGTCGCCGCCCTGCGGGACCAGGGCGTGCTCAATGAGATGAGCGTGCGTTCGCCCTTCGAGTCCCTGCTCCAGGAGACCGCCCGGCTCAAGGACTGGACGTTCATCGCCGAGCTTTCAGGAAAGTCCGGCGGTGCGATCACTCGTCCTGACGGCACCCTGCGCGACCGCAACAGCCTTCCGCGTGGCTACTGGGAAGCCAAAGACACCCAGGACGATCTTGACACCGAGATTAAGAAGAAGATCGGGCGCGGCTACCCCCTCCCCAACATTATCTTTGAGGACACCCAAACCGGCCGTGTCTCAAGCCTCCTTCTTGGTTCTCGGCCAATCGGGCGCTTTGGTTCGCGCGGCCCGGACCCAACTTCTAGCGGCATCGAGTTTGCCGGCGTACAGGATCGTAACGGTTACGCCACGTAGCGAAATTTAGTGGGGTGCCGCAGTGTCGGGCGCAGTCTGCCTTACTGTGAGCGAGCGTAGCGCAGTCCTCCGCCTTTGAGGTCTGCGGTTCTTCCCGAGACTCGCGCTTCCGAACCTGAAGGTAGACGTCTACCTTTGAGATTCCGGGTTTTTGCAAGAGAAGAGCCGGGGACCTACAGAACAGGTCCGCGCTGCACTTGGTATGCCAGGGTGGGATGCGGCGGGGCGGTGATAGGGGCACTATGAGCTTTGAAGAAGAAACAGGACGCGGGACATTGACCCACGCCTCGGGATGCGCAGGAACTTCCGGTGAATTATCGCGCCAGATTATGCGGTTGCAGGTGTTCACGCTGATCTGGATGGTGGTGGAGTGCGCCCTGGCTCTCTTTTCTGCATGGCGCGCGCGGAGCCCCGTGCTTTTGGCCTTTGGCGCCGATAGTCTGATCGAACTCATGTCGGCGCTCGTGGTGCTTCTGCAATTCGTCCCACGTTTTGCTTTGAGCACGGCCCGGGCCTCGAGGCTCGCGGGCATGCTTCTCTTCCTGCTCGCTGCGGTCATCATCCTGAGCTCTGCCCTCGCGCTGTGGCAGCAGGTGCGGCCCGACACAAGTTGGATCGGTATCGGCGTCACCATTGCCGCGCTCGCCGTCATGCCCGCGCTGAGTTCGGCGAAACGAAGGGCCGGAAAAACGGCCCGCAACGCGGCATTAACCGCCGACGCGGTGCAGTCCGCAACCTGTGCCTACCTTGCCGGCATAACCCTTGCCGGCTTGGTCCTCAATGCGGTGCTTCATATCCGCTGGATAGACCCCGCCGCCGCGCTGGTTGCGGTTCCAGTCATCTGCCTGGAAGGGAAGCAAGCGTTCGAGGGCGAGGAGTGTTGTTAGCTGGGATGTCTCGCCAAGACGAGATATTCTCATCGAATAAGCGTAGCGCGGATCTGTTTGCTAGGTCCGCGGCTTTTCGGGCCCGGGCTTGTCGGCTCGGCTCACCATTACCCCCGCACCGTATGGCGCGTAGATTGACGGCATGCCCAGGTTGCCGCGTGCGTTCCTTTATGACCGCGACATATAAGAGCAGTGGCGAGTGACAAGTGACGAGTGGTGCTCACCCCGAGGCCGAACGCAGTTCGGCCCTACACTTCCAGCCGCGGCCGGTGGCCGCCCCGCCCACCCTTCCTGATTGACGCCGTCTTTTCGCCGGAAGTACCATCAGGGGGTGAGCGCCCAGGCGAAATCCCGCTGCCTCGCTCTGGCTCTCTGCCTGCTTGCGCTGCTGTTTGTCCCGGTTTCCGTGCGCGCCGACGAATTCAGCCAGGACCTTCATTATTCCGTGCGCATGTTTTCCTTCGGTACGCTCACGATAGAGGCGCGCACAGGCGACCTCCAAGTGGAAGGCTGGGACGAGCCGCGCCTGGAAATCGCCGCCGAGAAAGTAGTGGAAGCAAAGGACAAGCAAAGAGCCCAGCCGCAGTACGAGCGGTTGCAAGTGATCCTGGAAGGACAGGACAAGCAGGTTCTGCTGCGCACCCTCTATCCTCCGCGCCGCCCGTGGCGGCCGTTTCGCGATGAATCGAAGCTCTCCGTGAACTTCCGCATCCATATGCCTTTCGACGCCAACTTAGTTTTGAAATGCGTGGACGGCGACGTGCGCACGACCGGCCTGGTCGGCAAGCAGGACATTCACGTCAACTACGGCGACGTGGAAATCAACGTCCCCTCGATCTATCGCCTGCGCTCGCTCGACGCGCGCGCCATTCTGGGCTATGTGCAGAGCGACCTGCACGGCGAAGACAGCGCCGGCTTCGGGAGGAAGATTGTGTTCTGGAATTCTGACGGCAACCAGGACATCCAGGTGCGGGTTCGCATGGGCGGCGTGTACGTCTATAGCAGCGTATATTGAGGATTGCCAGGGCGCGGGACGACCACCGTGCGGAAACCGTGATTTCGGCGGGGCTGAGCAGGCTGCGGAGGAACGCTTCCCTGCTGTCATCCCGAGCATGGACAGCCCTTTGGCCGCCCATGGTGGGCAGAAACTCGATCAGGAGAACCCATCACGCGAACCGTCATCCTGAGCAGCAGCGAAGGATCAGCGGTTTTCAATAGCAAGGACAAATGCAGATCCTTCGTCCCGAAAGAACCGGGACTCAGGATGACACTGCTGCCCCAGAGGACGGCTCTACTTCTGCGGCGATGCCTCTTGCTATCCGGAACTCCCGACGCCCGTCTAACGTTATAAGTCATGAAGGTATCCTGGAGCGGTCAGTTTGTCTTAGCGGTACACCCCGAGGGTTCATCCGGTGATCTGCCACTTGGCAGAGGAACTTCGGCTGGCTGCAAGAAGCTAACTGACGTGCGCAGGTTTAAGCGGAGGAAAACATGAAGAATCGGCGAGTTCTAATCCTAATGGCCGGGTTGATGTGGCTCCTGGCCATGGCGTGGCCGGCGGCGGCGGAGTCTCGCATTGAGAAGAATCTTGAACTCCAACCCAAGGGACTGTTCATTCTGGATTCGGATGCGGGAAGCGTTTCCGTCACCGGCACTTCGCGGTCGGGCGCCCACGTGGTCGTCACTTCGGACCGGAACGACCTGAACAGTGAGTTTGATTTCAACTTCGATTCCAGCGCAGGGGAAGCGCGGGTGACGGCTCGGCGCAGGCACGAGGGCGGCTGGTCGCACGGTGTCTCTCTGCACTTTGAAGTCGAAGTGCCGGCGGAGGTGCGCACGCAAATTCGCACCGGCGGGGGGAGTGTCAAGGTCTCCGGCTTGCGTGGCGAGTCCAACCTGAGAACCTCGGGCGGATCCATCGAGGTCACCGGGCTGGACGGAAACCTGGTGGCACACACTTCCGGGGGCTCGATTCGTATCCGGGAAGTGACGGGAGATACGCGCGTGGAGACCTCCGGGGGCCCGATCGATGCGGAAGCGATCGAGGGCAACCTGCAGGCCCACACCAGCGGCGGCAGCATTCACGTCGAGCGCGTGACCGGCTACCTGGAGGCAAAAACTTCCGGCGGCCCGATTCGCGCCAGTTACAGCCGCGGCAATAAGCACGGTGGAGAACTGGAAACCTCCGGCGGTTCGATCGACGTGGCCATCGACCAGTCCGCCAATTTGGACCTCGACGCCTCGACCTCCGGCGGCACGGTTTCGACCGATCTGCCCCTGCGCGTCGTGGGCACGATCTCGCATTCCAGCGTGCATGGGTCGCTGGGTTCGGGCGGGGAAGCACTGCGCCTGCATACCAGCGGCGGGTCAATCCATATCCGCGCGTTGTGAGGGCTTGTCGGGCGGGTAGTGACTCATTTTGAAGCGCACGGGCCTCAGCCTTTTAAGGAGCTATCGCCATGAAACAAATGTACTTAGGGATGTTCTGCGTACTCGGCTTGCTGCTCGGCTGCGTGGTAGGCGCCCAAGCCAGCACTCACCTCGAGAAAACTCTGAAGCTCGAGCCGGGTGGGACGCTCTATTTGGACACCAGCGGCGGAGATGTGAAAATACGCGGCACCTCCGAGCCGGGCGCGAGGGTGCTCGTCACCTCGAATCTCAGCGATCTTGAAAAAGCCTTCGATTTGCAGTTCGACGAGGAACCGCACGCGGTGCGCATCGTCGCCCGTCGCCTCAGCGGGGCGTCTTTGTGGCACAACAATGTTTCCTTGCGGTTTGAAATCCAGGTGCCCCGCCAAACCAGCCTCGAGCTTAAGACCGGCGGGGGCGACGTGAACGTTTCCGAGTTGGAAGGGATCATCCGCCTGAAGACTTCCGGCGGGGACGTGGAAGTCACCGACGTGAAGGGAAACCTGGACGGGGAGACTTCCGGGGGCGACATGCGGGTCCAGCGTGTGAGCGGGGACCTGCTCTTGCGTACCTCCGGCGGGGATATTCGCGCCGCAGACATCAGCGGGCGCGTGGAGGTCCACTCCACGGGAGGCGACATCGAGCTGAGCTTGACGCGGGGTAACGCCTCGGGAGGTGAGGTCGAGACTTCCGGCGGGGAGATTCACGTGGCGGTCGACCCGGCCGTGAGCCTGGACCTGGAAGCTTCGGCGGGCGGCGGAGACGTGCACTCGGACTTGTCTCTCACTCACACCGATAAAGTCTCGGAATCCAACCTGCGTGGAACCCTCGGCAAGGGAGGCGAATTGCTGCGCCTGCACTCCGCCGGGGGCGATATCAGCGTCCGGCCCTTGTGAAGGCGTTCGTAAGGAAATAACCGGCGATAGCCCGCCCTTTGTAAGGCCGGCCCGTAGGGCAGGAAACGTGCGCAATCAGGAGACGTGCGTCATTCCCGCGCAAGCGGGAATCCAGGTTTTCGAAGACCCGCTTCCGCCGGGGTGACCACGCCTTGGCCGTTCCACACAGGCCGGCGCAAGGCTGCGCTCTGCACCAGCCTGCCTAAATCGAACCAGGCGGACGACGACCTCTGCCGCACCTCACTGCCTTTTTGATAAAGCCTCAAACTCGGGTGACGTGGCTCGAGCCCCCGAAACCTCATCACCCGCAAGAGGCTCGCGCACTTCGCGAAAGAGGTACAAGTTGGAGCGCATGACGACTTCGGGGGCCAAATAATAGTGCGGCGGCAACGCGCGCCCGTGAACAAGGTGATCGAGCGTCAAGCGCATTGCGATCTGGCCTTGGGCATAGGCGCGTCCGTTGATCGATGCGAAAATGGTGCCTCTCTCGAAATAAGGAACCATCTCCCTAAACAGGTCGGTCGTAACCAGTTGAATCTTTCCAGATAGCTCGCGGACGCTGATAGCCCGGCAAACGGGCAGGCAATTGCCCGTATTAACATAGATCCCGGCGAGAGAGTCCGTCGCATCCAGCAGCGCCAGGGTTTTTCGGAACGCCTCGTCTTCATCGTCGTGCGCCTCGATCACGTTGATTACTTCTCCTCCTTCGCACAGCTGGGGGAACAGCTCACAGAATCCTTCCGCTTTTTTGCGATGGTGGTCCACCTGCAGCGTGCCCGTCATAATGGCCACGCGAGAGCCCGGATCGAGATACCTGCCCATGATCTCCGCTGCCAGCCTGCCGCTGACTCTGGCCTCCACGGCTACCACCGCCGACCTGGAACTGCCCGGGGCGTCAGTATCCACACAGATCACTCGAATCCCCCGCCTCTCCGCCTCATCGATAACGGGCACAACCCTTCCAGCTTCTCCCGGCGCAACAATGAGCGCCTGAATTCCGCAGTTGATTAATTCCGATAGTGTCTCCGCCCCGTGCAATCCGAGTCTTGTGGTGGGCCGGCTGATGACTTCGACGCCAAGTTCCACGAAAGGGCGGGCTTCCGCCAGCAAACCGTCGCGAAGCTGATCGAAATAGAAGTGAACTTCGCTGGGGACCGCGACGCCGACCCGGATAAGTATCGGACCAGAGGACAACACCCGCGCCGCGAGGTTGGGTCGATAGCCCAGAGCTTGAGCTATTTGCAGAATGCGCTCACGAGTGTCTTCCCCAACGCCTGGACGGCCATGAAGGGTCCGATCAATCGTCGAAATGGAAACATTGGCCAGCCTCGCAATATCTCGAATCCCGTTCTTAGCCATAGGCTCGATTATCGTTACCGCAATGGTCTAGGAGGGCAATCTTCTCTCCCCGCAGGGTTCCCAATATCGCAGGTCATAGCAGCAATTTCAAGAAATTAATGGCTTGACAAGTGACATTTGGTCATGATACTCAGTAACGCCTAACGTTACTCGTAAAGATTCGCCGGGTCGGGTCACAACGGAGGCCTTCCATGAACCGCATTGTGAGAACCTATCTCCCAACTGTGCTGAGTATAATTCTGCTGTCAGGCAGCCTGGCAAATGCACAGTCTTTTCTGGGCTCGATCGTTGGAACCGTGAAAGACGCATCGGGCGGGATCGTTCCTGAAGCACAAGTCACATTGGCGGAAGTCACCACTGGAATTCAGCGGACCGCCAAAACGAACCTCGAAGGAAACTACGGTTTCTCCGACCTTCCGCCGGGGACCTACACAGTTACTGTCTCCAAGGAAGCTTTTAAGGAGACACGCAGCAGTAACATCATTCTGACCGCCAACGAGATCGGTCGTTTTGACGCTGTGCTGGAAGTGGGCAGCACAACTCAAACCATCGAGGTCAAAGCTCTTGCCCCCACCCTGAACACCGAGAACGGTCAAGTCAGCGGTGTACTCTCAAACAATGAACTCAACATCCTGCCGGTCGTAGCCCGTAGCACCGTGGACATGATCATGTTGAACTCGAACAACTACATGGGTGATGGGTCGAGCTATTCGCTGGGCGGCATTCGAGGCAGCGACACCAACTTTACGATCGACGGCGTCTCCTCGAACTCCGCGGTCTTTGGTGCGCAGGTTGGACCGATGACACAAGAAAGCATCGATTCCGTGGGTGAACTCAAGACCCTGGTAAGCAACAACTCCGCGGAATATCCTTCCGTCGGCACTCTGATGATCGCGACCCGGTCGGGCACCAACCAGCTTCACGGCGACCTGTTCGACATCGAGAACAACTGGGCCCTGGATACTCGCGGCTTTTTCGCCTCATCGCGGCCCAAGGGGCCGGTCGACCATGACTTTGGAGCTGACATCGGCGGCCCCGTGGTCATCCCGCATGTGTATAATGGCCACAACAAGACTTTTTTCCATTTCACCTATGAAGGTGATTACCAGCCGGGTGAATACTCCGGAACTGCGCAGGAGCCGACGCCCCTGATGCAAGAAGGCAACTTCTCGGAGCTCCTGCCAGCCTCTGGCGCCACGCCTGCTGGTTCCATCTGCGCCGCAAACCCCAACTTCTGCTATGTGATCACAGACCCCACCACCGGACAACCGTTCACAGGAAACATCATCCCCCCGGGGGAAATCACGCAGGTGTCGAAGAACTTGCAGCAATTTGGATTTGTTCCTCCCAACAGCCTGAGTCAATTTCCCAATGGCTATGACTGGGTCGGACTCTTCCCCTCCTCCTCCCATGACAATCGCTATGTGGTGCGGGTGGACCACCAAGCATCGAGTAAAGACTCGATTTCCTTCCGCTCGAGTATCCGCCAGATCCCGGAGCCGCTTCAGTTCTTCGGCAGCGTGCCCCAGTTCTACTTCAATGAGAGCCGCTCGACCCAGAACCTATTTCTTGGCTGGACTCACTCGTTCAATCCGAATCTGATCAACGAGTTTCGCGTCGGGTTCTCACGCGATGCGGCCAATCTTGCCGATTCGCACGCGGACGGCGTGGCCACCACGCAAGCGCTCGGATTCACGGGGATTGACTACTCCACGCGCGGGGGCTTGAGCGGGTTTCCCCTTGTGGGCTTCAACAATTTTTCGAGCTGGAACGGCGCACTTCCGACCTATTTCTGGAGGACGCAAACCTGGGAGTTCCTCGACAACCTCAGCTTTATCAAGGGCAAGCATACTTTGAAAGGCGGGATCCTCCTCCGCATGAACCAGATCAATATCTCCCAGTGCTGCAGCAGTGATTTTGGGAGTGTCAGCTTTGACGGTTTCGCCACGGGGCTCGACTACGCCGACTTCCTGCTTGGCCTTCCCCATTTCTCCAGCCTGTTCACGCGGACGATTCCCAGCACCCCGCAATATGATGAGTGGGGCCTCTACGTGCAGGACAATTACCAGGTTTCCGATAAACTCACCTTGAACCTCGGCCTGCGTTGGGATTATTTCCCCTCGCCAGTCGACAAGAACGATCTGGTCGACAATTTCGACCTGAGCAACGGAGCTGTCGTTCTCGCCAGCCCGAAATCCCAGCAATACGTTAGCCCTCTGTTTGCCGCGGCGGGCGTGGTGTCGCCCATCCCGTTTGAGACGGCCAGCGCCGCTGGAATGCCCGCACGCACACTGATGAACAACGATACGACCAACCTCGGCCCCCGCGTCGGATTCGCTTACCGGCTGTTCGGAAACAACCGTACGGTTCTACGCGGCGGGTGGGGCATGTATTACGTCCGCCTGGCCTATACCCGGACTTGGAACTTCGGAGGCGGACCTTTCGTGTCCAATGAGTCCTTTACGAACAGTGTCACGGGGGGCGTGCCGGTGTTCCAGTTTCCCGACCCCTTCACAGGTGTGGGCAGTATTGGAACCCAGAGCGTCAGTCCCCTCTCGCCAAACCTGAGAACTCCTAGGAACCAGCAATGGAACCTGACCCTCGAACACCAGTTCCCCCATTCGATCGTGACCAGCATCACCTATCGGGGATTGAAAGGGACCCAGATTCCTTACGCCGGCGATATCAACAAACCTCTCCCGAGCGGCACCACCGGTCCTGAGACAGGCGAGAACTTCTTCCGCTATCCCAACTTCTATTCGGTGGGGCTGCTTCAGGATGGCGCCATCCAGAATCTGAATGCCATGGACTTGACGGTGGAACGCAAATTCTCCCAAGGCCTCACCTTCCACTCGGGCTGGACCTGGGCGCACAACCTGACCGACACCACTCCGGACGGCGAGGGCCCCGACAGCTCTATCCAGAACCCTTATGACCGCGCAGTCGAATACGGCAACGTCGATTACATGCCCAGGCACCGGTGGGTGAGCTACGCAATCTATGACCTGCCCTTCGGGAAGGGTAAACATTTTGCCTCGGGTGTTTCGAGCGACCTGAACCAATTGGTCGGGGGCTGGCAGATGTCCGCAGTCACTCTCTTTCAGACCGGTCAATTTTTGACCCCGACTTTTGATTCCTTGGATCCCTCGAACACACGCACGTACGGCGGCCGCGCCGATTGCGTAGGCAATCCCTACCCGGCAAGCCAGTCGATCTCAGGCTGGTTAAATCTTAGCGGTTTTGCGCTTCCTCCCGATGGGCGCTTTGGCAATTGCGGGAACGGTGTCCTTGAAGGACCCGGCTTGGCCAATTTTGACTTCGGCTTCTTCAAGTATTTCAGCGTCAAAGAGAGGCTGAAAATTCAATTGCGCATGACCTCCAACAATATCCTGAACCATCCCAACTTCAGCAACCCCAATACGGACACCAGCAGCGGGAATTTTGGGACGATAACGGGCCAAGCAGGGGGAAAGCGGGACACGCTGGGGGGCGGGCCTCGCCAAATCCTACTGGGTTTGCGGATCGAGTTCTGAATGCTACGACTGGCAATGCGCACGCGCCGGACGGCGTACCCCGCGGACCGGGAGACGCCGTCCGGACTACTCCTGCGATGTTGCGCGGGTGCTCTCAGTGAATTCTGTTAACACGGGCGCGTAGAGTTTTGCTGTCTACAAACTCTGCCGCTCTTCCCCCCATCATAGGCGTGTCCGCTCCCGAGGAGCAGCCGCTCACCCGAAAACCGGTTCGTCGCCTGGGACGTTTCGGTTACACGGTTACTCTCCAGGCCGACGCAGCGAAGATCCCAACCGCCGATTTTCATGGCAAGATACGGGAATGCAAAAACTGAATCGACGTGAGTTCCTGAACGGGGCGACGGCGTCGGCCGGAGCATTGATGGCCGCGGGCCTCGGTGCGGCCCCGGCCCGGAAGGCAAACCTGCCCGATCTACCGCCGCGGAGAGTAATTCTCAACTCATTCGCGGCCGGCCAGCAGACGCAACCTCGCCAGGCACGGCTGGAGGCGCCCTATACGCTCTTCGTCGAGACGCCGCACGTCCCCTGGGCGCGCCCGCTGCCGGGTGGGCCGATCCGCCTGCTGGCGGTTCCGACGGTGCGCGAAGGACGCACGCTGGTCGAGTTGGCGCAGCGCCTCTCGCTGGATCTCACCACGGTCACAATCGATCCGTCCTGGGACCTGAACACTTGGACTATGGCCTTCGGCCCTGATTATGGCAAGCGGGCGGAAAAAGGGGATCTTCGCCTCATCTACTCCTATCTGGAGGAAGAACTGACTGGCAACAAGATTTTTGATGCGATCCTGCTGCCGGTCAATCATGGCTGGAATCGGCTTACCCCCGCCTCGCGTGACGCTATCGAGGACCGGGTGCGAGCAGGCTGTGGGTTGGTGCTGGTCCGGCCCGATCGCGCGCCGGTTTCACCGCTGACGCCAACGGCCGACGTGCCATTTCTCGAAGACGAGGCGGCCGAGTTGGCGGTGCCCGCTGACAGCGCCGTCGAGAAATCTCCCTGGCGGCGGGTGGCCGACCACTACATCACGCGGGCGATCCCGGTAGAAAATTTCCCGTTCGCCTATCTGCAGAACTACATTTATCGAACCGAGCCGGGGGCAACGGCTCTGGTGGAGTCGGCCAGCGGCCACCCGGTCGTCGCCACCTGGCGGTTCGGCAAAGGGCGGGTTGTCGCGTTCGCATATCGTAACAATGGGCTAAGTTGGGAAATGCCTATGAGCGCGCAGATCCAACCCGTCGATCTCAGTTGGGAGTATTTCTACGCCCTCCTCTGCCGTAGCCTGATCTATGCGGCCGGCCGCGAACCTTCCGAAACGCCGGACTGGAACGCGCAGACTGTCACTTGGCGGCTCCAGAGTGAAGCCGGCAATTTGGCCACATCCGGCCGGGGGCCGCGCCCCGTGCCGTGGAACCTTCCGCCAGGGCGGTACTTCCTGGAACTGCTGACGCCCTCGGACTGGCAAATCACGCCAGTCGAGGTGCCCCAGCCTGACAGTATTACGGGTCTGCGTGTTTCGCCCGGGGTGATTTCGGGGGGCGACTCCATCGAGGTGATTTGGCAGGCAACTCAGCCGGCTGTGGTGGAGTTGATAGATGGCCTCGGGCGCGTCATTGCGCGGGACGCCGGCTCCGGGCACGCGATTCTGCGCGGAAGAGGGGCGCTCACCCATACCGGCCAAGTGCGTGTGACCGTCGGTACGGCCGTGGAACGGGCGGCGGTGCGCTTCGCTGTGAGCTCGCGAGAATGGGGGGATTACGAGGTGATCCTGCCCTGGACCGGTCCTTACAGCTACCAACCCTGGATCAATGCCCTCGACGAGCAGTTCCGGCGCATTGGGGTCACGACGGTCGTCGAGCCCGGCCGCAATTTCAAGCTGCTTGCCGACGTGCAGTTCCCGGGCTTTGGCATCTCGTGGCGCGAGCGCGGCGAGTATCTGAAGCGGAAGGCCGCGTTTGCCCGAACCAGCGACACCCGCTACCTGACGCGCGACATCACCCTGGAATCGGATAGGTTCGAAGCGGGGTTGCGTCAACGCATCGAGGCGCGTGTCAAGCCGATCGCGCCCTTGAAGCCGTTCGCTTACTATATGGCGGACGAATCGTCGCTAACCTCCTTCACGGACGCCTTCGACGTGGACTGGGCGCCCGAGGCCCTGGCTGCCTTCCGTCAGTGGGTGCGGCACGAATACAAAACCCTGCCGGCTCTTAACGCCTCCTGGGGCACATCGTTCCACGCCTGGGAACAAGTGCTGCCGATGACAGCGGCGCAAGCACAGAAACACGGCAACTACGCGCCGTGGGCCGATCACCGCAGCTTCATGGAGCAGGAGTTCGCCAACGCGTTCAGCCGCGCCAAGGCTCTCATTCGGGAGGTAGACCCCGGCGCGCGGGTCTCCATCTCGGGAACGCAGGAGCCCGCAGCGCACAACGGCTGCAATTGGTATGAAATCGACCGGCAGCTCGATTATCTACAGCCCTACGATAGCGGCGGTCAGGGGTACATGCATCCCTTCTTCCATCCCGGTATGCCGATCACGGGTTTCACCGGGTATGGCGGCACGGGCGTTGAACTGCATTACGAGCAGTGGCAGCGGTTGTTTGTCGGTCACACCGGCGCGTCAGTTTTTTGGCATTACACGCTGCTCAATCCGGACCTGACGCTCACCCGGCAGGGGGAGGATCTGGCCGCCGTGTACGGTCGTCTGCAGTCGGGCATCGGGCGCCTCTTTATGAACTCCCGCCTGCACGAAGACGGAGTCGCGATCCACTTCTCGATGGCCAGCATCCATGGGGCATGGATCACCGATGGCCGAATCCTGCCGGACCAACCCGATGAGTACGAATCCTCCCAGAACGCCGCGGAATTGAGCCGGCGGCGGGACGCCTGGGTAGCAGCGCTCGTGCGGCAGGGCGTGCAGTTCCGCTTTCTGGCCACCCCCGAAATCGAAACCGGCGCTCTCGACCGTTTCCGCGTATTGATCCTGCCCTATTCCATCGCGATTTCCGGCAAGGAAGCCGCCGAGATCGGGCGCTTTCTCCGGCGCGGCGGCGTAGTGTACGCCGATGAGCAGACCGGCCGCATGGACGAGCGTTGCCACTGGTGCCAAAACACGCTCTGGAGCGAAGGAAGCAGCGGCCTGCGGCGTTCTGCCGAGCCAGCCGACCTGCAAATTGCTCCGGCGCTGGGCATTCACGGTGATCTCGTGCGCACCGTCCGTGATTTCGGCCAGTCACGGCTCCTCGGCCTGCTGCCCAAGGAGGCCACCAGGCTAAAGCTGCCACCCACGACTCGGGTGCGCTACGACCTGCTGCGGGGCGGCTTGGCCGCGAATGAGGTCGAAGCGTCCCCAGAGAAGCCGGTCCTGCTGCTGGAGCGGCCCTCACGGATCAACCGTCTGGAGTTGACGTCCGGGCTTCAGATCAAGCTGACGGATGAGCACGGCCAGCCCGTGGACCGCTCCGTAGCGCGCGTTGAAGTCTTTGATCCGTCCGGCAAGCTCGTCCCGTACTACTCCGGAAACGCAGATGTGGAAGGTGGCACAGCGCGGTTCTCGATCCCCTTCGCTTTGAACGACGTACCCGGGCGCTGGAAAATCCGGGCACGCGACGTAATCAGCGGTCTTGTGGCCGAGAACGAGGTGTCTGTCCCGGCCTTGGACCAGTTGACCTGATCGGCCCTTTGGAAGTTTTCGATGATGAACAAGAAAGCGAGTCTTCGACTTGCAGTACTGGTCTTATTCGCTGCGGGGACTGCACTCCGGCAGGTTTCTTCAGTTCGACTTCGCGAATGCAGGGAATGGATGCGGCCATCTCCGCTCCTGTCCTTGCTCCAGTTTTTCTCCAAAGCCGCGAGCCAAGCGCTTCCTGCCGTGGTAACATTCACAGCGCTTTGAGTAGGGCAGACCTGTTTTGCACGGTCGCGGCTCTCGCGGGTGCTTGCGCAGAAAAGCCGCAGACCTGCGGGTAGCGAGGCCCGCGCCATGCTCCCTGACTTCTCCCAGAGAGGTTAATTTGAGTCGAAAAGTCTCGCTGGTCATTTTCATTGCAGTTCTCTCGCTTCCTAACCTCGTCCGGGCTGCGACCGTTCAGGTTGACTTTCGCATCTTCCCGGGTTTGGCGGAGATGGATGGCAACTGGGCGGCGCTCGCGGTCGGGAGCGACGGGAAAGTCTATGCAGGTCTCGCCTGCCACGGCTGCAACGGCCACATGGTAATGTACGACCCCAAGACTGACCGCGTCACGGATATCGGCGACCTGACGCGCTTGGCCGGTGAGGCCAACCTGCCCATCGGACCGCAGTCGAAGATTCACGCCAAGTTCGGCGAAGGCAAAGACGGCCGGATTTACTTCGGCACGCACGCCGGCTGGTGGTTTGACTATGCCCGAGTGGGCACGCGGGAAGGTTATCCCGGCGCCCACTGGATGGCCTACGACCCCAAGACGGGCGTGGTCCAGGATTTCGGCATTGGCCCGCGCTTCGAGGGCGTCAACACCGGCGCCTACGACCCGAAATTCAACCGCATTTACGGCCTCACGCACCCCCGGGGGCATTTCGTTTATTACGATGTAGCCACCGGCAGGGCCGTGGACAAAGGCCGCATGAACAACTGGGAGTCGATCTGCCGCACCCTCGGGATCGACGACGAAGGCGACGTTTACGGGAATATCGGCGCCGGCCAGATTTACAGATATGATCCGCGCACGGACGAGATCACGGAGTTGCCCCTGCGCGTTCCTGTGCGGCAAAAGGGGATCTCCCTGGGGCGCGACTACTACAAGTCGGAAACGCATTGGCGGACGGTGGTCTGGGATGCGCAGACGCGCAAGTTCTACGGAGTCGATGAAAGCGCCAGCCTGCTGTTCTCTTTTGACCCGCACGCCGGGCCATACGGCGAGGTGAAAGACCTGGGCCAACTCTGCGCGCCCGGGATGGAAAACAGCCGTGACATCCCCTACGCGACCCTGGCCCTGGCGCTGGGCTTGGACCGCAAGCTTTACTACGCGGTTCCCCAAAAGGAGTTCGATTACGGAGGCAGCGCCGGGGCCGGCGTTTCCCACCTGCTGACCTACGACTTGAAAACCGGCCAGAAGGAAGACTTGGGCGAGATGCGCCTGACCGACGGCCGGCGCGTGATCGGGCTGAACTCCGCGGACTCGGGACCGGATGGCGCGATCTATTTCGTGGGGGCGATCGAGGTGCGCGAGGAGGCGGGCCATCCTGCCGAGTCTGCCGGAAGGATTGGGGGCGTTCCCTATCGGCTAGCTTTAGTGATTTACCATCCGATTAGGAGCGGACGATGATGCGCAAGACGTTCTTTTTCCTGCTGCTGGTAATCGTGTGGGAAGGGTTCGGCTGGGCCCAACGGGCTCCCGAATATGATGCTGTGGTCGTGCCACAGAATCGGATTGACGCTCGCGACCTGGGCTACCCGCCGATAGACGTCGTCCCCAATGGAGATTCGGCCATCACGGCTCTCACTGTGGCGCCGAACGGCAACCTTTACGGCGCGACTAGCGGCAAGCATTCTTACCTTTTCGTTCTGAGCCCGCGCCACGGATACGTCCAGCCGCTGGGGTTGATTCCCGACACCACCGCCGTGACCAATGCCTTGGTGGTGGCAAGCAGTGGTGACGTCTATATCGGGGCCTCACCCGGCGGGCATCTGCTGAAGTATGTGCCGCACAATGAAGACAGCCTGCCCATTCGGATCAAGGAACCTTGCCCCCTAGTGGATTTGGGCGTGGCGGTCAAGGGGGAAAGCATTTCGGCGCTGGCGATCGACCGGGAGGGAAAGTCCATTTACGGTCTGACCTCGCCGAACGCACATTTCTTCAAGTACGATCTGGCGACGGGAAGCTTCACCGATGCGGGTGTGGTCGCCCAATCCAAACCCGAAGGCGAGAAGTTCGAAACGGAGAAGATGTTCTCGCGCGCGCTGGCCGTGGATCAGGCCGGGAATGTTTACGCCTCGGGTGAGAACGGCTACCTGTACAGATTTGACAAATCGAAGCAGGCGCTTGAGACGCTGCCGCTCCAGGCGCCTGCAGTCCCTGGCCGCGAGGGGTGGACGCGAGTTGAGAGCTTCGTGACCGAGGCGGGCGGCCTGATTTACGGCGGCACGTCGGATGGCTACCTCTTCCGCTTCGATCCCGAGAAGCTCACTGTGACGAACCTGGGGAAGCCGCTGCTGGCTCCGGAGCTCACCGGGCTGGCGCTGGCTCCCGACGGGGAAATATACGGCGTAGGGGGAAGCGAACAGGATATGGCCCGCCTGTTCTCCTACGACCCGGCGGAGTCGGCCTACCAGCTTCTGGGTTTTGTGGATGTGAACCGGCGGCCGTACTACACCTGGCAAGCTTATGTGATCAAGGCTATGGCGAATGGGCTGGACGGAACGATCTATCTCGGGGAGAGCGAACGGATTTCCCGCCTTTACCTTTTCTTCCCGATCGTTAAAGAAACTGGATGCAATAGGAGGCCGAAATGAATCGCCGAGACTTTATGGGAAGCATGGCCGCGGCCGCGGCCGTGGGACAGATTGTGAAGTTGCCGCTGCCCATCGGCGCGAGTGTCCGCTCGCCGTTGCCCCGGGCCGCGTGGCTCGCGAATGGACTCATTGACGCGGGCGGAAGTCATGAGCCCTATATTTTCGTCATTCGCAGGGGGGGCGAATCCCTCGATGCGCGCAAGGATTATGAGTCGAACCAGAGTGAAGAGCTGATCCGCTCCCTTTCCGAACAGGGCATCGAGGTCTTCCATACCCACCTCTATAAGGGCTTTGGCATGGCGGCGGAGCGGCCGGAAATGGAGGACGCCCGGCGGGCCGCGGCCATCGCTCACGGCTTGGGTATGAAAGTGGATAGTTACATTCAATGGAATACCCTGATGTATGAGACCTTTTTCGCTGAGGAACCGCGCGCCAAGGACTGGATTCAGATCGACATCAGCGGTCTGCCCATTCTACTGGTTTACGGCTATCAGCAGTCCTATCGCTACCGGCCGTGCTTCACCCACCAGGAATACCTGGATTACTTGAAGAAGATCGTGCGCTACGCAGTGGAAGAGGTCAAGACGGACTTCATACACTTTGACAACTTCGACCTCAACCCGGAGCCCGATTCCTGCCACTGCCCGGCGTGTGTGGAGGGATTCCGCGCCTTCTTGCGGGCCAAATATACGCCGGAAAGGCGCCGCGAGCGGTTTGGCTTCGAGAACGTCGATTACGTCAATCCGCCGCAATGGAACCGCCAGAATCCGCCGCAGAAGATGGCCATCATCTTCGATCCTGCCATCCAGGAGTGGATTGACTTCCGTTGTCAGGTCATGGCCGACGCGCTGCGCCAAATGGCGGAATATGTGCGGTCGCTCAATCCGAACGTGGCGATTGAAATCAACCCGCACGGTATTACGGGCGGCAACCGCGCCTGGGAGAATGCGGTCGACCACGCGCGTCTGCTGACCTCCACCGACGTTTTCTGGACGGAGGAAGAAAACCCCTGCGTGTACTTGCCCGACGGGCGCCTGATCGGCAAGATTCGCAGTTACAAGCTGGCGCGCGCCTTTCACAACATCCTGCTGGCCTACATCACGGACAACCCCGTGGCGATGGCCGAGTGCCTGGCCTTCAACCAGACGGTGGGCTTCGCGGGGTCGGCGCCGATACCGCCCGCCATGCTCCAGCACGTGGCCTTCTACCGGAAGAATCGCGAGCTCTACCTGGGCACGGAGGATGTGGCCACGGTCGGCGTGCTGCGCTCGCATGCCTCGCTCACCTACCACCACGCACGCGCGCAACTCAGCGCCATTCTTGCGGAGCAGGCACTTATCCAGTCGCGAACTCCTTTCCACCTGGTGTTCGACGAACCGCTGCCCGATCTCTCGAAGCTGCAGGTACTGGTCCTTCCGGACTCGGAATGTCTCTCGGACGAGCAGTTGGCACAGATTCGCACCTTTGTCGAAAATGGCGGCAGCCTGGTGGCCATCGGCCAGGCAGGCCTCTACGACGAGTGGCGGCGCCTGCGCAGTGAGCCGGGCTTAAAAGGCTTGGTCGAGGGACAGACGCGAGCCCCGGACTATGAGGAAGAAGTTCAGGAGACCATGGCCACGGGGACGCCCACGCGAAAGTCTTACGGAAAGGGGAGAGTGGCCTATATTCCCGGCCTGCAATTTGACGGCCCTCTTCCCGAAGCCGAAGCGTACTTCAACATCAGCAATCAATTCTGGAAGCGGCCCCGGAACTGGGAGGAGTTCGTCGCCTCGGTCCGCTGGGCGGCGGACGGCCACGTGCCGCTCGAGATCGCCGGGCCGGATTTCCTGGTGGCCAACCTCGTCGAGCAAAGCGCTCGGCAGCGGCGGCTTATCCACTTGGTTAACTACGATGCGCGAAATACGCCCTCGATCGCTTCCGTGCGCTGCACCTTGGCCCTTCCCAGCGGAAAAGTGGCGAAGGATGTGAAGATGTACGAGGTCGCGGCGGATGTACCCCGCGCGCTCAGCTTTAGCCCCGGCCCCTCTTCGGTGTCGTTCACGATTCCCGAGGTGAAGACCTACGCGGTCATCGCGGTCAGTTGGTAGCCCCCGGAACTCCTCGAGTGGCTAACGCGGCAGAGCCGCTGGTCACGGCTATCCAATTGAGCGCAATTTTGACAGGCGTCGATGGCCATGTGCCCCCACAACCCAACAGGCAGGTATCCACTATGGACAGAAGAGAGTTCCTGGAAACAGTAGTCGCGAGCACGGCGACGACCCCGTTAGTGGCAGGATCGGCGCAGGCGGCCGTGTCAGGCTCAACGCAGGCACACGGCTCTCGTGAAACGGCGGCGCCGGGTGCGAGTCCGCGCCTGCGCGAAAACTTCAATCGCGACTGGCGCTTTGCGCGGCAATTTCACGGGACCGGCGCACTGGGCTCCTTCGACCGACAGAATCAGGAGGCGGCTGAGGTTGAGCCGCGCTTTCGAGACGCCTCCCGGCCCGCATACGACGATGCCGGCTGGGATGCCATCAACCTGCCCCACACCTGGAACCAATACGACTCGATGGACGAAGCCCCGGGTTATTGGCGGGGGATCGGCTGGTATCGGAAACACTTCAAGCTGGCCAGCCAATATTCCGGCAAGCAGGTTTTCCTGGAATTCGAGGGCGTGGGCAACGTGGCAGAGTTCTGGCTTAACGGCCAAAGGCTTGGGGAACACAAGGGCGGCTATACCAGCTTTGAATTTGATGTGACCGAATACGCGCGGTTCGGGGAAGCGGATAATATTTTGACAGTAAAGGTCGACAACCTGTTTCGCGACACGCTGCCGCCCACGGTCAAGACTGATTACACCTTCTACGGCGGGGTCTACCGCGACGTCTGGCTGCGCTTTTCCGAGCCCACCTACGTCTCGGAGGTTACCTGGCTCACTCCCAGTGTGAGCGAGGATGCGGCGGCCTTGAAGATCGAATCCCGTCTGGTGAATAGATCATTCGCAGCCAAGGAATTGACCCTGGTGCAGGATGTCCTGGACCCGCGCGGCGAGCAGATCAAATCAGTGTCGATGCCCGTTCGCATCCCACCCCGCGACACTGTGGAGGTCACGCAGGATGGTGGCACGGTCACGAACCCTTTGCTTTGGTCTCCGGACACCCCAAATTTGTACCGTCTTCGGACCAGCCTGCACGAAGGGGCGCGCCTTGTGGACACGGTTGAAAACCCCCTGGGTTTCCGTTGGTTCAAATTCGATCCGCAGCGGGGATTTTTTCTGAATGGGAAACGCGTGCAGATCCAGGGAACGAACTGGCATCAGGTGTACCCGGGAATGGGGAACGCTCTCCCGAATTCACGCCACGCGAAGGACATGGAAATCATCCGCGCCATGGGCGTGAACTTCTGGAGGACATCCCATTACCCGCACGACCCCACCACAATGGAAGCCTCGGACCGTTTGGGCCTGATGGTGTGGGAAGAGCTTCCCGTCTGCAAGGAGATTGGCGATCCGGGCCAGTACACAGCCAATGTGCTGACCATGGCGGATGAGATGATTCGCCGGGATCGCAACCATCCGTGCATTATGGTTTGGGGTCTTGCTGGTGAAGTGAATGCCCCCCTGTCCGTCGCAAGAAAGGTGATTGGAGCGGTCGCCGCGCGTTATCGCCAGCTTGACCCCTCGCGGCCCGTGGCAATGCACGAACCGCGGGGCGAGGAGATCGAAGCCATGGTGGATGTGACGGGCCTTGGGGCAGGCAAGGAAACCGACGAAAAACACCAGCGGTTTCCGAACCGGCCTTACCTTGTGGCTGAATATTCAGCGTCCACCATGGGGCGCGGTATCTACGGCGGCGGACCGGAGAGTGAGGATCTCGCCTGTGAGAAGCACGAAGAATACCTGCGCCAATTGAACTTGCGGCCCTGGATGGCGGGCGGGATGATCTGGCATCAGTTTGATTACGAGGGCGAGACCTACGACACCGTGATCCCTCACATCGTCGCTTTCGGTATGGGCGATGTGTGGCGGATTCCCAAAGACGTCTACTACTTTTACCAAAGCCAATGGACGACGAAACCCATGGTCCATATCTTCGGCCATTGGACGTGGCCGGGAGAGGAAGGCAAGGCACGTACCGTGAAGGTCTTCAGCAACGCCGGGGAAGTTGAACTATTTTTGAACGGCCAATCGCTGGGAGCCAAGGCTGAGGCGCGCGAGGCAGGATTGCTGCACCCTCCGCGCCTGTGGACCGTGCCCTATCAGCCGGGGACCTTGCAGGCCGTGGCGCGGCACGAGGGTAAAGAGATCACCGACGAACGGAAAACGGCCGGGGCGCCGCATCATCTGGTGCTCGAAGCGGATGCGCGAGAACTCGAATCCGGGAACCTGGAGAGTCTCGCCTACATCACGGTCAGGGTCGTGGACGCAAACGGCACGGTCGTCCCCTCAGCGGAAGTTCCCATCACTTTCACTTCCGCCGGGCCGGGCGAATTCCTGCGGCAAACCTGGCTCGGTCACGGAACCGGTTGGACCTTGGATGCTGTAGCAGGGATTGCGCAGACGGCCTTCCGCGCCACGGACCGCACCGGGCACGCCACCCTCAGTGCTTACTCTCCCGGCCTGCGCATGGGACGGATTGAAATCAGCGTCCAGGCCCCTGGCAAGCCGGATGAAATGGAATACAAAGAGAAGTTCGACGTCGACGAGCCGTAGTGGGTTTCCGGTGACCACGACCAGCGGGCTTCTCGTCGTGGGCTTTTCCTCTAGCGCCGGTGTCCCCCCAGCGTTTGCTAGGACGACAGGCCCACGGCAAATCTAAAAGACGGATTTGCTGTGGCTGCCTCTCGCTGTGCCTCGGCGCCTCTGCGGTGAAGACGGTCGTTTTTCACAGCTTCTTAAGGCGCGGGTTTCAATTCCAAACCGAACGGCGCAAGCTGGTCCTTGATGACCTTCTCGACGCCGACTGCCACGACGGTATGGCGGGCGGCAGGGAAGTACTTGGCGCCGGCCTCCTCGACATCCTTGATCGTCACCTTACTGATCCGCGCGCTTTCCAGCCCCAGTTCTTCCGGCGGCAGGCCCAGGGCCCACAGGCGGGCGAGCGAGCGGGCGACGGAATCCTGGGCTTGCAGGTCGATGGCATGGTTCCCGACCAGGTAAGTCTGGGCATGCACCAGTTCATCCGGCGAGGGACTGGTAGTCGCCATGCGGTTCAGCTCGTAAGCGATTTCATTGAGCGCCGCCCCGGTGACAGCGTTCTGTACCGGCGCCCAGGTCTGGAAGAGCGCCGCCGTACGCCGCACGGCGAGGCCTGAACCCGGCGAGTAGGTGTAGCCTTTGTCTTCGCGGATGTTCAACGTCAAGCGTGAGCCGAACATGCCTCCGTATATGGCGTTCGCAACCTCCGTGGCAGCATAGTCCGGGCTGCTCTGGGTGGGGCCGATTGCACCGAGGGCCAGGGTGGTCTGGACCGAATCCGGGCGGTCCACGACAAAGACGAAATGCGGCACTGGGCTGGTGGGTTTCTCCACCATCGCGACCGGCGGCGTCGAGGGCGCGGCCCACTTGCCCAGCAGCGATTCCACACTGGCCGCCATCTTCGCTGCATTGAAATCGCCCACCACAACCAGGATGGCCTGGTCGGGGCGGAACCGCCGGGCGTACTCACTGCGCAGCTCTTCCGCCGTGGCTTTGGCGATGGAATCTTGGGTCAAAGAAGTCACGGCGTAGGGATGCGACCCAAAGACAGCCTTCCCCAGAGCGCGGCCGGCCAGGAAAAATGGGTCGGCTTCCTGCTGCTGTAAGCGGTCGGCGGCGTTGCGCTTGGCCAGCGTCACTTCGCTATCCGGGAACGTGGCGTTTTGCGCGACGTCCGCGAGGACCGTGAGTCCCGCTGCGGCTTGGTCGGAGAGTACGCTAGTCGAGACGACGATCGACTCGTACCCCGCAGAGGCGCTAAGATCGCCCCCGGCCCCCTGGAGGTCTTCCGCAATCTGCCGCGCGGCCCGCGTCTTGGTCCCCTGATCTATGGTATCGGCAAGAAGCTGTGCCAACCCCGGCCGGTCCCGGGGATCAGCCACCATGCCACCCCGCGCTGCCAGCGCGAAAGCGACTTTGGGATATCCGGGTCGAGGCACCAGCCACAGCGTGAGTCCATTCGCAAGCTGCTGCGCGGCGACTTGTGGCGCCTGAAAAGGTTTCAACTCACCGTAAGGCGGCAAGTCCTTGGGTAGAGGCTTTTCCTTCTCTCCCGCGGCGGCGCCGGGGATCAGTAAGAGCAGAAAGAGAATTCCCGGAATTCGAGGGATCATCAGTGGGCTCCTTCCTCGCCCGCGGCGTTCTTCGAGCCTGCGGCGGGCGCGGGGACGCGGTCAATCACCGTACGATTGGCTTTGACCAGGTATTTACCGGCAAAGGCGCGGACTTCCTGGGGAGCGACGCGCTCGAGTTCCTCCGGGATTTCATTCACGCGGTCCGGGTTGCCATCGAATAGCGTGGCGTGCGCCAGGATGGAAGCGCGGCTAACGGGAATCTCCAGGTTCGCGTACCAATCGGAACGCATCTTGGCGCTGATGCGTTCGAGCGCAGCCGGACTCGGACCACGGGTCGCGAGGTCGCTCAGGACCGCGTCGTAGGCGCTGAGCACGTCGTTTTCCTTAAGGTCCGGGGGATAGACAAGGAAGGAGGTCAGCAGGGTGGGACCGTCAAACTCAAACGGTGTCCCGAAGACGAAGTTGACCCCGCCGTTCACCTCCAACGCCACCTTTTTGTCTTTCACCAACGCTTGGTAGAGCAGTGAGGCCTGTCCGTTGTGCAGCAGTTCACCCACCAGCGCTCCGGTCACCGCGTCGCGCGAGCGGCGCGGGGGCATGCGATAACCAATGGCCAGAGCGGGTACGCGCGCCAGCTTGTCCTGCTGCGAGAAGCGCCGCTCTGCGGTCTGCGGCGCCTCCGTGATGTCGGGCTTGGGCGGCACCTCGCGGGGCGCCAGCGAACCGAAATGGTTTTCGACCTGCGCAAAGACTTCTTCCGGCTTCACATCCCCCGCAATCGCCAGGACCGCATTATTCGGGGCGTAGTAATGATTGAAAAAAGCTTCGACGTCCTGGATCTTCGCAGCGTCCAGGTCCTTGAACTCACCGTAAAAGTTGTGCGAGTTCGGGAACTTGTCGAAAGCCTTGCCCGGCAGATCAATGGCGTAGAAGAACCCGTAAGGCTGATTCAGAACGTTGACGCGCACCTCTTCTTCGACCACCTTGCGCTGATTCTCGAGATTGGCAGGGGAAAAATCCAGCGTCTTCATGCGGTCGGCCTCCAGCCATAGCGTGGGATCGAGGGCCGAGACTGGCGCCGTGTCAATGTACTCCGTGAAGTCAAAGCGCGTGTCGCCATTAATCGAACCGCCGCCGCCTTCCACCACGCGGTCGAACGTGCCCTTGGGGGCGTTCGGCGTGCCCTCGAACATCATGTGCTCGAACAGATGCGCGAACCCCGTGCGGCCCTCCGGCTCCAGGCGAAACCCAATGCCGTAAGCAATGCACAACCCGAAAGTCGGGGCGGAGTGGTCCTCCGAAACCACCACCACTAGCCCGTTCGGGAGCTTCTTCATCACCGCGGGAACCTTCCAGCCTCCCGCGCCGTTGGCCGAGTCTGCCCATCCCAGCCAGCAGGCCAAAACCACCAGCGAAACCCAGAGGTTCATGAGCGCTCCTTTTGCCATCGAGTTCATTGCCGCATCATGCGATTGCCGTAACGCCGGTCTGCCTGTCCCGCCAAAGGCTATCGGGATGACCGGCGCAGTCGAATAGTCGGCGCGCAGGCCCACTCCCCGCCTTTCGCAGTGACTTCTTTAACGGACCTCGGCCCCAGAGTACAAGCCAAGCATTATAAACGAAATAGACGTGCGAGGAGTTTATTCATACTGTGAAACCAGGGAATCCAAGGTGGAAGGCAGGCCAAGGCTATGGTCAGAGGCCTTTCTCGGCGAGTTCGAAAGCGCGCAGGACGCCGCGGGCCTTGTTCAGGCACTCTTCGTATTCGCGGGCGGGGACGGAGTCGGCCACGATGCCGGCGCCGGCCTGCAGGTAGGCCGTCTTAACTTTGATTAATACTGTACGGATGACGATACATGAATTGAGATTACCCGAGAAATCGACATAGAGCACGGCGCCGCCATAGAGACCGCGGCGCGTGGGCTCCAGCTCGTCGATGATCTCCATGGCGCGGACTTTGGGCGCGCCCGTGAGCGTGCCGGCGGGGAAGCAGGCGGCGAGCGCGGCGTAGGTGTCGGCGCCGGGGCGCAGGCGCCCGGTGATCCGCGAGACCAAATGCATGACGTGCGAGTAACGCTCCACGGACATGATTTCCTGCGGCCGCACGCTCCCGAACTCACACACGCGCCCCACGTCGTTGCGCCCGAGATCGACCAGCATGATGTGCTCGGCGCCCTCTTTCGCATCGGAGCGGAGCTCTTCTTCCAGGCGCCTGTCCTCCTCCTCCGAGCGGCCGCGCGGGCGCGTGCCGGCGATGGGCCGGTACTCCACGTTGCGGCCCGCGACCTTCACCAGCATTTCAGGCGAGGAGCCCAGCACAGTGGATTCACCCAGGCGCAGGTAATACATGTAGGGTGAAGGATTGACGACGCGCAGGGCGCGATAGACGTCGAAAGCGGCAACCCTCACGGGAACTTCCATGCGTTGGGAAAGTACGACCTGGAAGATATCGCCGGCGCGGATGTATTCCTTGGAACGCTCGACCATCGCCTCGTAGCGCGGGCGTGTCATGTTGGGGCGCACCCGCAACGCCCCCCGCAGCCGGCGCCGGTTGGGCAGGCGGAGCGGCTGGCGCAGCAAGCTTTCCAGGTGATCGAGATGATGGCACGCTGCGTCATATTTCGCGCGCAGGCTTCCTCTGCCTTCTTCGGTCAGTACGTTCGAGATCAGAAAGAGCCTGTGCTGCACGTGGTCAAAGGCCAGCAAACTCTTAAAATACATGAAGACCGCGTCCTCCAGGTCGACGTCGGGCGCGATACCTGCCGGCAGGCGCTCCAGCATTCGCACGGCTTCATAGGAAACATAGCCGACGGCGCCGGCGGTGAAGGGCGGCAGACCGGGAAGCGTGACCGAGTGGTAGCGCTCCCCCAGCCGCCGCAGAAACTCGAAGACGTTTCCGGTTTCCTCCTGCCGCTCGGCGCCGCGCCTGAGCGTGATGCGGTCGCCGCGGCTGGAAACGATTTGAAAAGGGTCGATGCCGAAGAAGGTGTAACGGCCCACGCGCTCGCCGCCTTCCACGCTTTCCAGCAGGAAACTGTGCGAGTGCGAATCGGCGGCGCGCCCGTGCTGTGGCGAGAGATTGAGAAACGCGGAGACGGGGCTCAGCAGGTCCGCCACAATCGTGCGATAAACAGGTACGACGTTGCCGCGCCGGGCAAGTCGTCGGAATTCCGCGAAGCTGGGGTTCGCATCTCTCATGCGACAAAGAATAATTTAAAAGGCAAAACGCAAAAGGCAAAAGTCCAGAAGAATACCGAATATGGGACGAACCATTTTGCGGTCAAGAGCAAATGGCAGACCTCACCGTAGGTTACCTTTCAACTTTTGACTTTCAGCCTTTATCCTCTAGCCTGAGATGTTCGATCTTCAGTTGTTAATTCCTCCAACCACTTTTGCCATTTGCCTTTTGCCTTGCTTTTACGTTTGGGCGCACTTACATCGAAAACCTACCCCCCTGCCGTGTAATCCAGCGCCTGGCGGACAGCCTGCTCCATCAGCGCCCGCGGAGCGGCCAGGCCCGTCCAGATTTCGAATTGACGGGCGCCCTGGGCGACGAGCATTTCCAGGCCGGAAATGGTGGTCAGGCCGCGCCCGCGCGCCTCATTCAGGAAGCGTGTGGTGAGGGGGTAGTAGACCATGTCGAAGACCACACGCACCCGCAGCCGGGCGAGGTCGATGGGCGTGGCGTCAACCTGCGGGTGCATGCCCACCGGTGTGGCGTTGATGACAGCGTCCGCTTCCAGGCCCTCGGCGCTGGCCCAGGGGACCACCTGTGCGGCGAGGCCGCGCGCCAGGGTGCGCGCCGCCTGTTCCCGCCGCGCCGCGATGACGACTTCCGCACCCTCCGCACGCACCGCGTAAGCAGCCGCGCGCGCCGCGCCGCCCGCGCCCAGAATCAGAATGCGGCTGCCCGCCAGGCGCAAACGCTTGGTGAGGACTTCCACCACGGCAGCGGCGTCGGTGTTCCATCCTAACCACCGGCCGCGCTGCACCGCCACGGTGTTGCACGCGCCGATGCGGTGCGCGAGCGGGTCCACCCAATCGAGCGCGCGCAGGATGGCACGCTTGTAGGGCATGGTGACGGCAAATCCCTGCAGCTCCAGCTCCCGCGCAAACGTGAGGAAGTCCGGTAGTTGATGCGTTTGCAAAGGCAGGAAAACGGCACTCACGTGCTTGGCCTGAAAGGCCGCATTTTGCATAGCTGGGGAAAGCGAGATGGACGCGTGCGAACCCAGCACACCATAAAGCTGCGTCCCGCTGTCCAGGCGGTCGACCCGGTAGACCGAGCGCATGACTTCGGCGGGAATCTGGCCGGCCGCGGCCGGAGAGTGGTTGAAGGGCGCGGCGTAGGTGAACGCCGAACCCCAGTGCAGGGAGAGCAGCCGTGAGGGCAGCCCCGCCGCACCCATCGCCAGCGCCACGAGGCGCGGCGCGCGGCGGCGATTCGTCTGGAGAAGACGGCGGATTTGCAGATTGTCGCGTAGGTGGCGCGCCTGCGTAGCGATTTTCACCACCTGCACTGGCAATCGCGCCAGACGCCGATACGTCGCGCCCAGCGCCGGTGTCTTATGGAAGTCGTGATAGGAAATGATGAGCTTGGCGGGCCGGAATTCGCGCAACAACGCCACTCCACCCTTCTGAACCGACTCGATCTCGAGATCAATCCACTGGCAACCAGCCCGCACTGCGGCTGAAAGGATGGCCACCTGATCGGAAAGCGAGCCCCGCAGCATGCCCCCCGCTGTCGTCAGCCGACACGTGGCAATGGTCTGAGGAAAATGCAGACGCATGAGCATTTGATGAAGCTGGGATTCGAATTGGGAGAAGTTCTGGAGGTAATCCAGGCGGAGCTCATAACCAACGGGCATTCCTACTATGCGCACAGCAAGAGCTTCCATGGCGCTCAGGGTGGGCGCGGCGAGACTGACAAAAATGCGAGGCGTAGTCGGCTTGGCCAATCTTGGGCCCTCAATCCTGGGCAATATCGAGGCTCAAACGCTTGAATATAAAGGTTTTGACAGAAAAAAGGCAAGAGAATTGCTAAGCCCTTGCCAGCGAGAGGCCGGATGCCAGAACTAACTTGCAGGTAAGTCATTTTGAAACATCATGTTATCGTTAATCACTTGCTTCTGGTAGGCGAGTGGCGCAGATAAGTTGGACCCTCTGTCCCGAAGTACTAGATGGGGCCGGCTGATAACCGAGAAGCCGTGGGGCTTCTTCTTGAGTGAGCACGTCGGGGGTCGGTCCGTATTCGCCCGCGCTCCGTGGCATCAGCCACTCCGTTCACTGCACTCGACTCGGCGGCTCAGAGCCTGGCGGGATGGGAGGGGGAACCATCAGGCCGAGCCCTTGCAGCAACAGAACCGTCCGCTGCGCCGCTCCCCGCCATATGAGTTGACAGCCTTCTCCCTGGCAGTTCTGCACGTAGACATCGCCGCCCGAATACTCCAGACTGCAGTTCTTAAACGTGCAGTTCACGAACACTCCGTCGTCCAGGATCACGTGCTGGCTCTCGAACACCTTGTTCTCATTTCGATTCATGGCGTCACTCGGGGCCCACGCCCGCGGGAGGAAACAGCCGAGCTTCGCAACCATGAGATTCAAGCGCGGTCACTGCCCGCGCCTTTCCCGGTTGGGATGGCGTGAAGAGGCTATCATTCACGCCGGCTGGATGCAAGCCGACGCCTCGCCGCGTACTGGTGCCAGTTAAGAGACACGGGTGCTCCCAGGCCTAGTCATTCCCACGAAAGCGAGAATTTATTCCACAAGCCATTGGAAATGCGCCGCAGACCGACTCGATTCCAGCTTGCGCGGGAATGACCAGTGTTTGGACGGGAATCCCATTCCAGGCAGTACCCCTCGCCAAAGCATGCGGCAGGGCAGCCGCGGCGGCTACGGGCCGGAGCTTTCCGCTTGTGTAGTGTCCGGCAATTGGATTGGGCAAGTAGCGCCGCCATCTTTGCGACCTTTGTCGTCAGGATGCCAGCGCTCCAGCCGAAGCGTTGTCCAGGCATTTCGTGGACGCTACGCTAGGCTGTATTGCCAGCAGCCATCGACAGCTTCGCCGCAGCCCCGGAAGGGGCGGCATGCGGCCGGCGCAACATGGACTCAACTGACGACTTCAGCCGCACGAGGGCGGCGGAATGGAGCTGCGAAACGCGTGATTCGTCCACGTGCAGACGGTCAGCGATCTGGCTCATGGTCAGCTCCTCGAAATAGTAGAACGTCAGGATCCGCCGCTCGCGCTCCCGCAAGCGAGAAAGCGCGCGGATCAAGATCTCACGTTGTTCGCGGCGGTAACACAACTCGAAGGGGTTCGCTTCGTGAGCGGCCAGCAGCGCCGGCTCGGCGGCAGCCGTTTCGAAGACGGACCGGCAGAAATGGGCCGAATGCCGAAGTCGAAGCCCACGCCCTGCACCTCGTTCAGGGTTTGGTACCATTGCGGCAGGCTGAGACCCAACGCCGCAGCTACCTCCTCGTCGGCTGCGGGCCGGCCGAGCTTGACTTCCAGTTCGCGGTAAAGCTGCTGGATTCTTTTGTTCTTCCTCCGCATGTCACGAGAAGCGGGGTCCGCGCCGCGCAGGCCGTCCAGAATGGCACCGCGCACCCGATGGCGCGCATAGCTCTCCAACTTCACGCGCTTGGCAGTATCGAATTTCGCGACCGCATCCACGAGTCCCAACACGCCGTTGGCGAGCAAGTCATCGATCTCCACATGCGCCGGCAGGTGCTCGCGGATCTTGAAGGCCAGGCGTTTGGCCAGGGGCAGCATCTCGACCAGCAACCGCTGTCTTTCCCGGGCAGCGCTCGCAGACTTCTGGGCCAGGGGACGAACCCCGGACTGCGGGGCCTGCTTGTGCAGAATCAGCCTGCGACGAAGGACCGGAGCCGTAGCCGGGTGGGCCACGGGCTGGGGGGTGGGGGACGATTGGGTCGCCATGAGAGCCTCGCTCATTCTCAAAGGGCCCGGGCTGCTGCGCGTTGCATGCGTTCGGGCCAGCGCCCTCCGAACCCCTTTGCTTGCCGTGCGGCCATAGACAACACTTCACCGGCGGCGTAGAGCCTGCCGCTCTACGCTTCCTCCGCCGCGTTCGGCCTTGGGTTCGGCGCGCTGTCCTTCGAAATTGCAAAAGATGGGCCACCCGGCCTCCCGGCAAAGCCGGTGAGACGGAATTCTTCATATTAGTCTCGCGGAAGAGGCCATGATATCGGTTACCGGCATCGCGCCAAATGCGCCCACGGGGGGTCGCTCTTCCCGGGGCCGGTTTCGAGGACTGACAACAAGAGGCATCGATTCAAACACTTCCGAGAATCTCCTAGATGCTGGCTGAAGGTTTTCGCAAGCTCTGGAGGCGCACAGGAACTTGCCACCCGGCCCAGCTGGGCTGCTGATCGCACTCGAGGCGCCGCGGGTCTTTTCTCGGATTCCTCCCCGTTCGTAACTCTCAGACCCCGCCGCTGAATTCCGAAATGGGAGAGATCCAATCCCGCCCGACACCGCGACTCAAGGGCATATGGAGCATGATATTTCAGCCACCACCTCTCAAGGGGCAAACTGAAATGGCCGATGGATGCGTAAGTGGGAGGCAGGCCGGGCGCAGAAAGGTTCAGGCGCGTCAAGCACTCACAAGCCGGGAGGCTTCCGCATAGGTAGTTGGCTCCGCCTTCTAAGTGGGAAGCTGTGAAGAATCACTTTCTTGGACCGCCACTGAGACAAAAAAGAATCTATCGCTTTCAAATCTCTGCGTCTCGCTGCCTCTGCGGTGCGAAGGATCTCAGGGAACTTTTTAATAGCTTCTCGGTGGCAGGACATAGCAGACAATCCCCGATCCGGAGCGAAATCGGCAGCCTCCCCGGATCAGGTCAATCCACGCGTCGATGAGGTCGGAGCAGAACGGGAAATCGGGACAACAACAGCCGCCAAGCTCCGGGTATTGGGACTTGTATGCCCTTTCCCGAAATGGGACTGGCGTTCCAGATTGGAAGGTGGCTCGTCCGGTGGAGCGCCGTGTCGCTTCTTCGCAGGGGCATCTTGCCCACCCGTGATCACTACCATATTGCGACGGGTTGATGCCTTTACGCCGTGCTTCAGGGGCGGGGGTCGCTATAATATCAACTGTCCAAGCATCGATGCTTCGCCCTTGAAGGAGTTTCCCCATGAATAGAAAGCGCTTCCTGAGCTTTGTTGCCAAGATCATTGCTGCACAGGTGACCACTTACTTCCTGGCGGGAGCGGTGTTTTATCCACTGCTCACCAAGCCATACTACGTGGGACCAAATCCCATTTTTTCTGTCTTCATGCGCACGGAAGCAGATCAGGGAATGTGGGCCCACGTGGTGAATTGGTTTCTACCGGCAGAAATCTTGCGGGGTATCCTCAGCGCCGCAGTTCTCTATCCCCTGTACGACATCCTGAAGGCGTGGCCGTTCCTGAAACGGTTCCTCTATGTTGCCAGTCTCTACCTGGTCCTGGGATTCTGGGCGGCGACCGTCGCCGCTCCCGGAACGCTGGAAGGCATGGTTTACCTGAGGCCCTTTATCACGCCGGAGGTGCATCTCCGCGTGCAACCGGAAATCATCTTGCAGGGGCTAGGCTTGGCGTTATTCGTCGCGGGAGCCATGATGGAACGACCTCGGAGAGTGTCGATGCAAGGGGTCTCGTGATTCGATGCCCATGGCCCGCCGCATGAGAGGAACTGCTGGAACATCAATCTCATGCGCGGCTGCTCGTTATCACCAGAAGCAAAGCGGGATCCTACCAGTTGTTAAGATCCCTCTCGTAGCGAATGCGCGTCCACTCCAGGTCAACCGTGGGATCGGCCTTCTCTGCACTTTGCAGGCGCCTCTCTGGTTGCGCGGCACCTCACGTGCTTATACCCACTATGATCTTGCCGTCGTGGGGATCATTGCCAAGCGGCAACGAGTTGGCGTAGCACGCTAGCGTGCACGGCTCAACACCTGCCTGGAGGGGTGTTGGGTCATTCGCACAATTGCCCTGAGGCGACCAGTGCTTTAGAGGGTTGCAATCTGTCGCGCAGAGGAGTATGAAGGGAATATGCAAACTGGAGGAGGTACTACTCCGCCGGACATGCATACGAAAGTCGAATAGCCACACCGCTCTTGCGGTGCGCACCTTGGCAACGCCCCGCGGACGCTGCCACGGCGTAAACGACGAACACCTGAGACGGGGAGCCGGAAGCGGTTCCCCGCTCTCGTTCTTGGCCCAAGAATCCTGACCCCGCTCCTGATCACATGAGAGCGTTGGAAAAGCATCAGCAGATCAATCTCAGCAAGAACTGAATCCAGCGTGAAGTCGCAGTGGTATGATTGATGACCTCTCAGCGCCGGGATAGGGCTAGTTTCGCTCTGTGTTGGGCGATCGGTTTCTTACAGCGGTGCGGCGGTCACCGTCCCACGAGGAAGCCGATGGAAACAGAATTAGAGAGCGCCCAGAACTCACAAAGGAGAACAACATGCGCTACCTATGCGGTTTCCTCCTGCCGTTCGTGTTTCTCGGGAGTGCCTTCGCTCAAACGCCGGCTGCCGATTACCGCAACCCCAATCTCCCCATTGAGCAACGCGTCGCCGATCTACTCAAGCGCATGACGCTGGAGGAAAAAGTCGGGCAATTGGCGCCCCGGCGCGGGGCCGACTTCGGCATCCTGGACACGACGGGCAAGTTCACTGGCGCCGACCCGCGCGAGATCTTTCGCAAGATGTTCAGCGTTGAATCGAAGATAAACCCGCGCGACGCGGCGATTCTGCGCAACGCTATGCAGAGATACCGAGTTGAGAAAACGCGCCTGGGCATCCCGGCGATTTTCATGGGGGAAGCACTGCATGGCTTCATGGAAAACGGGAGCACATGTTTCCCCCAGGCGCTGGGCTTGGCGAGCACCTGGGATCCGGAGGTGGTACGGCAAGTGTTCACGGCCGCTGCCGACGAAATGGCTTCAGCGGGCGACGATCAGGCGTTCACGCCGGTGCTGGACCTGGCGCGGGATCCGCGGTGGGGCCGGACCGAAGAAACCTACGGAGAGGATCCGTACCTGGGTTCGCGTATCGGCGTTGCTGCCATTGAAGGATTGCAGGGCCCGAATTACCTCATCGACCGGCACCACGTTATGGCCACTGCCAAGCACTTCGCCGCGCATGGAGAACCGGAAGGGGGAACCAACACGGCCCCCGCTAACTACTCCGAGCGGGTCCTCCGCGAATCCTTTCTGGCGGCTTTCCGAGCGGCGGTGCAGGAGGCCCAGGTCGGCAGCGTGATGGCCTCCTACAACGAGATCGATGGCATTCCCTCGCATGTCAACTCTTGGTTGTTGGACAAAGTCCTCCGCCAGGAATGGGGATTCCGCGGCTACGTGACTTCCGACGGCGGCGGGCTTCAGATGCTGGTGACGACGCACCATATCGTTGCCGATAATGCGGACGCGGCTCGTCAGGCGCTGGCGGCCGGGGTGGATTACGATCTCTCGGACGGTTCGGTCTTTGGTACGCTGATCGATCAGGTGCGCGAAGGAAAGATTCCCGAGGGGGAAGTGGACCGGGCCGTGGCGAGGGTCCTCGCGGCGAAGTTTCGCCTGGGGCTCTTTGAAAACCCCTATGTCGATCCCGACTACGCGGAGCGGGCCACCAACAGTCCCGAACACCAGAAACTCGCGCTGAAGGCTGCGCAGGAAACGATCGTGCTCCTGAAGAACGACGGCAACCTCCTGCCGCTGGATTTGCCGAAGCTGAAGACCATCGCCGTGATCGGTCCGAACGCCGCAGATGTTCACCTGGGAGGCTACAGCCGGGAACCGGCCCACAGCGTGAGCATTTTGCGAGGCATCCGTGAACGCGTGGGCACGGCCGCTACGGTGGTTTATTCCGAGGGTTGCAGGATCACGGAAGGGAAGCAGGGCTGGTCAGCGTGGTACGAGAATGAAGTCAGACTCCCGGATGCCGAGTCCCAGCTGAAGAGCATTCAAGCCGCCACCGAGGTCGCACGGAAGGCGGAGGTTGCCATTGTCGTCGTGGGTGAGAACGAAAGCACCAATCGTGAAGCCTGGTCGGAGGATCACCTGGGGGATCGGGACTCTCTCGATCTGATCGGCTATCAAGACCAGCTTATCAAGTCGATTGTGGAAACCGGCACCCCCACCGTGGTGTTCCTCATCAATGGCCGTCCGCTCTCCATCAACTACGCCGCCGGACACGTCCCGGCAATTCTGGAAGGCTGGTACCTGGGCCAGGAAGGGGGAACCGCCGCCGCCAACGTACTTTTTGGTGATGTCAATCCGGGAGGTAAACTGCCCATCAGCTTTCCGCGCAATGTCGGCGAACTCCCCGATTATTATGACCACAAACCTTCCCTGAACCGCAGCTACCTGTTCAATGGCCGAAAACCCCTATTCCCTTTCGGCTGGGGGCTGAGCTACACCACCTTCAAGTTCGACCATCTGCGCGTCGATCCTGCGGCGATGGGCAGGGGTGGAGAGGCTACCGTGAGTGTGGAGGTGACCAACACTGGCGGCAGGAAAGGGGATGAGGTGGCGGAGCTCTATATTCACCAGCGCGTGGCCTCGGTGACGCGTCCGGTAATGGAACTCCGAGGGTTCCAGCGCCTCTGCCTGAAACCCGGAGAGATGAAGACGGTGCAGTTCAAGCTCTCGCCGCGTGACCTTCAGATGCTGAATCAGGATATGCATTGGGTGGTCGAGCCTGGGGTCTTCGACATCATGGTCGGACCGAGTTCCGACCAAACCAGTAGCGTCTCCTTGCAGGTGGTTGCGAAGTGAGAGCGACCCCGTCGAGATTGCGGCTCCCACCCTCTTTTCGTCCCGCCCCACGCGCAGCTTGCGGCCGCAAGCTCAAGGGGGCGCGGGACACGGGAATTATCAGGAATACCTTGCCAGACAATCCAATCGTGGTTTCCCGGCCGGTGTTGAGCAGCCGAGCCTGAAACGCCTTCGATATTGCCGCTGACTAACGCAATGAATTTCCAGTTGGCCATGGACTTATCAATGTTCCTTAATGTTTATTTTGACAGAGTCGGGAAAGAGGCGACTCGGATCGAGGAAAGCGAAACGTTTCTGTCGTCAAATTGGAAATCATTGCGAGTTGATTCGGGCTGAGTCTGTCGATGCTTCTTTCCCGGGCTTGAAACGGAGGATTGCTGCTTATTGTTTCTTCTATTCTAGTCTCCTATCCCAGCGGTTCGTGGCATAAGTCGAGAAGGGCCTTGGGCCTGTCCAATGGGAGAATCGAGCACACGACTTAATTTACCCATCTCTGGGACAGGCGACTAGTTCCCTAGTCCTTCCGTTCATTCTCTGAGCCCCCGCAGCAAAGGCATCCCGCTCTTTCCAGAGTTTGTAGAGGCCCCCAGGCGGCGAAAGTGCGGCCGTCGCGAATAGTTCCGTTGAGAATCATCTCCTCGAATTGGGCAATCGGGAGCGCCCGCAGAACCTGGTCGTGCTCTTCCGGGTCAGGAGCGGCGCCGGCGGGCACCGGTCGATATAATGAAAGAAGCTGAGCGCCACATGGCGACGGTCAACAGCGGTTCGATTCCGAGAGAACGAATCGTCACAGTGGGGGATTTTGTCAAGCGGATCTCGTATGGTCAAAATATTCGGCCGAACGACTCAGCGCCAGATCACATATGACGTACGGTCACCATGCAGAACAACAAATGGGCGCGGTTGTTGGCCTATGTGACGGGTCTGGTAAACCAGCAGTTGCTGCTGCAAAACGAATACCTGGCGGCCGAGAACCGGATCTTGCGATCACGCCTTCCCCGCCCCTCTGCGGCTGTCCGATCCGGAGAGATCCACCCTGGCTGAAATTGGCAAGAGACTCGGCCGTAGGGGGCTTGAGCGGGTGGCCGGTGTCGCCCAGCCCGACACGATCCTGGCGTGGTACCGGCGGCTGATCGCCTGCAAGCTCGACGGATCCAAACGCCGATCCTATCCGGGCCGACCGCCCATCGATGGTAAAAGCGAAGCCCTGATCGTACGTATGGCCAGAGAGAACTCCGGCTGGGGATACGATCGGATCGTGGGAGCCTTGGCCAACCTCGGCTATCGGGTGTCGGATCAGACGGTGGCGAACGTGCTCAGGCGGTATGGCATCGCACCGGCACCAAAGCGGTGCCAGAAGACCACCTGGAAGGAATTCATTTCCGCCCACCTGGCTGTGTTGGCGGGCGTCGACTTCTTCAGCGTTGAAGTGCTTACGTGGCGAGGTCTGGCCACCTATTATGTCCTGTTCTTCCTCCAACTGGAGACCCGGCGGGTCAGCCTGGCGGGGATCACCCGGCATCCCACCGAAGCGTGGATGACGCAAATGGGCCGCAACGCGACGGACGAGGCAGGCGGGTCTCTACGCCAACCTCGGTACGTGCTTCACGACCGCGACACGAAGTTCGGCGCGGAATTCCGGGAGACACTGGCCGCAGGAGGGGTGAAGTGCCTGCGACTCCCCCCGCATAGCCCGAACTTGAATGCTTTTGCGGAACGCTGGGTGCGATCGGTCAAAGACGAGTGCCTATCGAAGCTGATCCTGTTCGGGGAAGCTTCCTTGAGGAGAGCGCTAAACGAATTCCAAGAGCATTACCACGCCGAAAGAAATCATCAGGGCAAAGGCAACAAGCTGCTGTTTCCTCGACCCACTCCACTGCAATTTCCCCTTCGTGGGACCGTTCGATGCCAGGAGCGATTAGGTGGGCTGCTCAAGTACTATGAGCGCGAGGCGGCATGAGTAGCCAGGTGCAGCATGGGACAGTGGCATTTGGGGTTACCCTCGGCGTCCCGAGCCAGGTGCTGTACTGCTCTCGACTTGTCACCGGCCTGACCAACGAACATGCTCGAAATTGACTGCCAATCCAACGAAGCACCTGCCTGATTGGCCTGCCCAAAATGTCAGTAAAATGCTGATCGCCTTTTGTGGGTGCTTTTGACTGAGGGACCAGTTTTTCGACCCTACGGGGTCGAACGGCTTATGCGGTACACCGAATCTCTCTTGCAGCGAGCCACTTATCGAGCCACGAGAGCCAGCGAACGGCCCACGACCTCCGTGAACACCTCACGGGGACGATGGTGATAACGACACTCTGTTGGGGTCTCTTTCGGACGCGGGATGCAGACGCCCTGATATAACCTCGGATTGAATCGGTGTCCCCGAAGTGTCTCTTACCCGCAGCAGTATCTCAAACGACTGAGGCTCACCGGATGGATCGACTCCCAGCTTGATCAGGGCGTCTCGCAGGCGGTCCATGTTGGTCACAAACTCCCCTGCTGCCTCCGTTGCCGGGGAACCTGTGCCCGTCACAAGGAGCATGTGCCCTCCCTTGTAGAAGGAAGGCAAAAATGCTAAGTGACCGTACGACTCTTGAATTGTCGCCGACGGACCGGGTCCCGGCACATAGGCTGAAGGCTCCCCGTGTCGTGGCACTCGATTGCGCATAATGGGCTCGTGCTCGCCCCTTTCGTTAGTGAATTCGACGCTGAAATTCAACTGAGGTTCGAACAACTGGGCCCAAGGATTGGCGCGCGTCGTGCCTAGAACTACGAAGCTCGCACCACTCTTGAATGTCCGCAGCGACATGTCCCGGGCGTACGAGACGCTCACCGGCACCGAGCACGATTGCGCGAGTTGCGCTATGCGGACGGCCGTTGTGGCATACGCAACGCTCGTGTATTGATTGTCAAGTAGGAAGTGCAGAAACCGGTCCAACTGCGGGGCTATCCGGTTTTCGTCAGGAATATACCGCCGATTCACGTAGTCAGCGAAGGGCAACTGGCTTTGCAGGAGAGTCTGGATGCCGCCCACGCTCGTGTCCGCCAGGAGGATCTGGAGGCCTCGGTTTCCTGTGAAAAGCGTAGACCAAGGCTCAGTGACTCGGGCGCTGTTCGTCGGCGTCCGATTGCCTACCTGACGTTGCAAGCTCCGGTTCTGCACAAACAGGAATACGCAAAGCCCTGCCAGCAGCAGCATCCCCGCCATCCACGTCCTAGGCCCGATGAGCTTGCCTAGGAAGGGTTGGGCGGGCGGGGGTTGCTCCGCTACGCGAGGCCCGACTTTCCCATGTTGATCATCGAGGGCGGGTGGCCGGTGATGTACCGAAGGCAGGTAGGAGCCGGCCGGGAGCTCGATCCGAACGCATCCATCGTTCTGCGGCTGGGCATAATAGGCCTGTAAACGCTTACGGGTTTCATTCGCGACCACGCGAACCATCGAATCCGCGCCAGTGTCATAACCTGCAGGACGGCCGAACAACGACGAACCAATAACACGCTCTTTCAAGTCGTCGAAACGTCCCGCAAGGGCTTTCTTCACAACGTATTCCAGGAACACACGGCTGCGGTGGCTGGTCCGGAATGGTGCGCTTGCGCAGATTTTCTGCACCTCGCTCTGGATGACCGGGGCGATGTCCGCGAGGTGTCGGGCGCGCTCCTCGGCAATAAGTCTGAGCGCCTCATGCTTCGCCATCTTAACCAGGATTTTATCACAGGCCGCGACCTTTTCAACTGAAGATACGCCGGCGAATGCAAAGCCGCAATTGTACGATCGCAAGGAGGATCCTCACGAACTTTCCAATGTGGCGGACCGGCATCCATTGCTAGTCAAGGATCTTCAAGCCAAGCTGGAGCATCACATTGCCTCCGGGTGGCGGGAGACCACTCGTGGGGCGCACTCCAGCCCCGCTTACAGCCCCGGCAGTCCCTCCTTCGAACCCTTCGGCTTCCCACTTGTTCCATGTTTTGCAGCACGCTTTTTAGTCCGCCCTCGTGTGGACACAGGCAATCCCCATTGGTAGCCCCACCCCTGCTGAACCTGGGCCGGCGACCATTTCAAAAATGGGGGATGGCAAGACGATCCATGCTGTTCGACTCGCAGTATGGTTGTATAGTCATGGCGTTTTCATTGTCCACAGTCATACCCGGATCTTACCTCGCTTCAACTCGTAACCGTTTCGGGTCTCGAGGGCTGGTTTAACGATGTTTATCAATGATATGCGAAACGCGCTACGAAACGCATATAGCGTTGTCCCGAGCCATTGCCCACCGTAACCTAGGCACGTTGTGAGGCGACGTCCCGACGTTCTAACATTCATGCGGTCACTTCAAAAGTGTGCAACTTCGAGTAGGTACCCTGTGGGGGGAATGTGATCCATTTCCGTGCGAGGAGAAGGCCATTGCGTGCTCAGAGATAGGGTGCCTTGACCTCAAGAAAGGAGAAATCTATGTTTTCGAGTTCTATGCGGGGCACAGCGAAAGTGGTGTGCAATCTCTTCTTGCTTATGGCGCTCCTGCTTGCGTCGCCTCTGCCTCAAGTCTTTGGACAGAACCGCAATGCAGGCGAGATCCGCGGCACGGTGACGGACCCCAGTGGGGCCGTCGTTCCAGAAGTCATGGTGACCCTCACGAACACTGCGACTGGTGTCGCGCTGCGAGCCATGACCGGCAGCACAGGCGTATACGCAGCACAGTCGCTTGTGCCCGGAGAATATCTCATCACGTTCAGCAAAGAGGGATTCAAAAAGTATGTTCGTAGCGGTGTTGTATTGCATGTCGAAGTCATAACAGTTGATGCGGTCATGGAACTTGGCTCCCTCACCCAGGAAGTGACTGTACGGGGGGCCGCTTCACTGGTCCAAACGGAGGAATCGGAAAGGAAGGAGTTGGTCACCAGCCAGATGGTAACAGAGCTGCCGAATGTCAACCGTCAATGGTCCTATATGGTCGGTTTGCTCCCTGGTGGAAACCCCGGGACGCAAGGCCAGGAAATTGGCGGGCCTACTACCGGGGGTGGAGCGGTTGGCCTCAATGGAAGCGCCTCATACGAGTCCAACTGGCTAGTTGATGGCGGAGTCGGCATGAGTCCAGCTAGCCAGAATACGGACCTCCTGGTGGTACCCCTCGAGGCCATCAGTGAGATCAATATGACCACGAGCAATTTCAGCGCACAGTATGGGAACGGTCTATCTGTATTCAATGTAATCACTAAGAGCGGGACCAATCAGTGGCATGGGTCACTCTTCGAATTTGTCCAGAATGACAAGTTGAATGCCCGTAATTTCTTCGTGCCCACGATCACACCGTTCCGATGGAACGAATTCGGCGGGTCTGTCGGCGGACCGATCAAGCGGGACAAAGCCTTCTTTTTCTTTAGTTATCAGCGCAATCCCACTGACACTGTGACTCCCACTTTCTATACGTTTCCTACGGCGGCGATGCGAAATGGCGATTTTTCGGACCCTGAACTGCCGACAGTTTACGATCCTGCCACTCTGACGCTCGTAAACGGCAATTATGTAGAGAGCCCGATTCCGGGGAATGTAGTTCTGCCCAGTCGAATTGACCCGGTCGCAAAGAACATTCAGAGCTACTTCCCCCCGCCCAACCTGCCAGGAGTTTATAACAACTACCTTTATACTGGTCTGTCCCCAGTAACCACGACGTACTACAACGGGAGAATTGACTACAACATTTCACCGGGAGACCGGCTGACGGGCACATTCATGTACGTTAGGCAAAATGGCGTCCAAGGCACTACGGCGCCAGCTTGCCAAATACAATGCACCGATGTCGCTACACAAGAAGCCCAGGCCCAGATTACGGATGTTTGGACGATCAGCCCCACGCTTATCAACGAATTCCACTCTTCTTTGCAAAGGGAATCGGACGTATTCGCCCCGCGTGATAAAGGCAAAGGATAGCCAGCCGCGGTCGACCTCAAGAATCCAGTAGAAGACGCGTTTCCCACCATTACGATCGAGGGAGCCGCTCCGGTCAGCATCTATGGTGGCATCGACGCGCTCAACGGGTTCAATAGTTTTGTCCAATCAGATGCGCTGACGTGGGTTAAAGGGAAGCACATTCTGAAGTTCGGCGGCGAGTTCGACAAATGGCAGGTAAACGGTGCCTGGCAGTATCTCACCCCCGGCAATTTCGACTTCAACGGGATCTTCACCCGAAATCCGGCCGATCCTAACAGTACCGGATTAGGTTACGCGGACTTCTTCTTTGGTCTGCCCGACACGTGGTCGGTCAACGTGCAACCGATCACGGGAGGCAGGGCGTGGAATTCCCAATTCTTCGCTCAAGACGACTACAAGATCTCGCCCAAGCTGACGTTGAACTTGGGTCTCCGGTGGGAGATCCAGTCGGGATGGTCGGAAGTTCACAATCGCCTGGGGAATTTCGATCCGACGATCATCAATCCGGCTACGGGGACGCTTGGGGCTTTATGGTTCGCCGGCCAAAACGGGCATAATGCTCTGGAAAGCACGAAACCCCACATCCTTTCACCGCGATTGGGCTTCGCCTGGGTGCCCAGGTCCGGCTGGTCCGTCCGGGGCGCGTACGGGATCTTTCCCATGATGTGGGGCGGCAACACTTACTATGATGGCTATGCCCCCGGCTTTGCCATCGAGGGATCCGAAACCTCCACCGACTCCATCCACCCAATCTTCAGCTTGGCGCAAGGACCTCCGGTGGCCTTCTACCCGTCGGCAGCCGCGCGCACTCCAGACATAGCGAATGGGCAGGGGGTGGATTATATGCCCTACAATGACACGCCCCCTGCTTACCTTGGGGAGTGGCACTTGGGCGTTCAGCACCAGCTCGCCGGAGGAGTAATGATCGACGCTGCCTATGTCGGTAGTCGCGGAGTCCACCTAGGATTCGGGAGGGACATCAATCAAGTCCCGTCTGCGCTGCTCGGACCGGGGAACGCGCAGCTAGAGCGGCCCTACCCGCAGTATGCGAGTATTTCCGCGAATCTTTTTGACGGTTACTCGGCTTACCATTCCTTCCAGCTGTCTGGCAAGAAGCAGTTCGCGGCTGGCCTGACATTCACGGCCAATTACACCTACTCGAAATCCACGGACACGGGTACCGGGTCTGGTTGGGGAGGGATCCAGAGCATCGACACTTGGCAAATCGCGTACAACGTACGCGCCAACTACGCCCTGTCGAAAACCGATCTACCGCAGCTGCTTAACGGAGCCATCGTTTACGAGCTGCCAGTGGGGGTCGGAAAGACATTCCTTAACCGCGGCGGCATTGCGAATGCCGTGCTTGGCGGATGGGAGCTCTCGACGATGTTCCAATTCCATTCAGGCCTGCCGTTCACCCCGATGATGGGAACGGCGAATCTCAGCGGCTCTCTGGCGGGCACCTGGCTCCCGGATCGTTTGGGCAATGGGACGCTCGCAAATCCTTCGATCAACGAATGGTTCGATCCCACGGCATTCGCGCAACCGGCTCCATACACCTTCGGCAACTCGGGGCGGGACATCCTGCGTGGGCCGGGCTGGAGCAACGTGCTACTTGGCCTGGCTAAGAGTTTCAAAATCCGTTGGATTGGAGAAGCAGGAAGGCTCCAGATACGAGGTGAGGCTTACGATGTTTTAAATCACGCGAACTTCGGCATGCCGAACCCGGACATCGGCACACCGGGGGCGGGGGTTGTCTCATATGCGAATACGAACCGCATCGTGCAGCTTGGAGCCAAGCTCAGCTTCTGACATAGGAGGACTCGGTAAATCTCATGAGGATGAGATGTCCTAAGGTTAGATTCCTCTCCATCGCGCGACCTTGCTTGCTGGGTATCACGTGTATGGCGTCAATGCTACCTCTCTATTGTCAATCCGGCAGTGTTCAGCAGCAGGAGATCCAATCTCATCTCCAGAAGGCTCAGGAGGACCTGAAGTCCGGAAATGGCGCAGGGGCTGATCAGGAATTCCGTGCGATCCTCGCTCTTGATCCCGAGAATACGGATGCCCGCGCTAACCTGGGCGTCTTGCGCTACTTGCAAGGTGATTGGGCGGGAGCTTCTCAGTACTTCCAGGAAGTTCTTCGGGTTCAACCGAGTCTTGTGAAGGCGCAAGCCCTCCTTGGCCTGTGCCAAGAACGGTTGGGCCAGCCTGCCAGAGCACGGGAGTTGCTCGAAGCATCGGTTCCCCATCTACAAGGCGCGCTGCAGGCTCAAGCTGGCCTGGACCTTATCGGAATCCTCTACCAGGCCGGCGATTTCAACGGAGCACTGGACATCGTTCGCCTCCTGGAGCGGGCGAGTCCGGCGAATGAAGACGTGCTTTATAGCGCATATCGCACCTATAGTGAGCTTGCCTACCGCGCTCGGGATGCCCTTGCAACGGTCGCGCCTGATTCGGCGCGCATGCACGAGCTCATAGCGGAGCACCTCGTGATCGAAGGCGACCTTGCGGGCGCGCTGCTGGAGTACCAAAAAGCCCTAGCGATCGATCCCAAGCTGCCGGGTGCCCGTTACGAGTTGGGGGAAACAATTCTACACAACTCCAATTCGGACTCTGCTCTTGCAGAGGCGGAAAAGGACTTCCGGGAAGTCCTTGCCGAAAACCCGAGCAACGCCGGAGCGGAATACTGGTTAGGCACGGTGGCCACACTACGTCACGATTTCAAGGGTGCCATCGAGTCTTTTTCGCGAGCGCTGCAACTCCAGCCCGATCACGCCGGCGCCCAACTCGGGCTGGGCAAGGCTCTGATGGAGATTGGCGAGCCGGAAAAAGCGGAGGAGCATTTATTGCTCGCAACCCGACTAGATCCGACGAACCCAGCAGGACACTATCGCCTCGTTACGCTTTACCGCAGAATGGGGCGCGAGTCGGATGCGAGCCACGAGCTGTCGGTCTTCAACGAGCTTCAGGCATCGAAGAAGCGGATCGAGCAGGTGTATCGGCGTATGCACGTCGTAGTTCCGGCAACCGATGGTGTTCCGGCGGACGCCACAAGATAGTCAGCTCTGGCCTGTTAGGAACCCTCCGAGCCAGTGCCGACGAGGTGTTGCACAGCTTTAAGACCCTGTTCGATCCATGTATTGCTTGGCCTCAAGGTTGTGGTCGAAGAGGCTAATAGGTACGAATTTTCCCTGTGAGGGATGAACGATGGATGACACGCATGATGGGCCCATATCAAGGCGAGCGTTCTTGATGACTACGGGCGCCCTCTCTCTTACGGCTCCGAAAGTGGCGAGGAGCCTCTCAGCCATATCGCTCGGCGCAGCCATTCACGCGCAAGATGATCTCCCATACACAACGTGCACGAGTTTCAGCCAAGTGCTAGAGGGAAGCAATGCACGGTATCTCCCCATAACTCGCGTCTCGGATCCGGGATTTAGCGGCCACCGGGCCTATACGGGATTCTTCTTTTACGATGTTCTTCAGTTCGATGCCACAGGACGCTACCTGCTGGGCATGAGAGTGTGTTTTCAAGACCGTGTTGTCTTGCCGACCGATCGTGCTGATATAGGATTTATCGATCTCAAGGACGGGTACAAATGGACGAAAATCGGGGAAACAACTGCCTGGAACTGGCAGCAGGGCGCCAGGCTTCAATGGCGCCCCGGATCTGATGAGATCGTATGGAATAATCGCTCGGAGGACGGCAAGAAGTTTGTGTGTAGTGTGTATAACTTCCGCACCGGCAAAAGACGTACCCTCCCCCGGGCGATTTATCAGTTGTCACCCGACGGTGCCATGGCACTGACGCACGACTTCCAGCGGATGGCGCATGGGGGGACCCCGTATGTCGGGATTGAGGACATATACGAAGACCAGTACGCCCCAAGCGAGACCGGTGTCTGGATGATGAACATGGATACCGGAGAGGACAAGCTAATCATGAGTCTGGCACGTATGGCCGAGATTGCTTACCCCAGTGGGCACCCATCTTCAGGCCATCTCTACTTCTTCCGTGAAGGATGGAATCCATCGGGCACCCGCTTTATTGAGTTCCTCAAGGACCCCGTCAACGGGCTCGACAAGGCTTACTCCATGATGCCGGATGGCACAGAGGTCCGTTATCTATACAATGAGCCAACCCACCATTCATGGGAGGACGACGATCACGTGTTAGATTGGGGCAGGCACACACCTCCCGGCGGAGATTCGCCTCTGAAGGGATACTTTCTTTTCAAAGATGACGGGACTGGAGGAGCCAAGAAGCTGGTGTGGGAGGCCGAATACAATGGCCATGACAGCTATCTTCCCCACCCCGGCGGCGATTGGATTATATCCGACACATATAACATCAACGGCTTTCAGTGTCTATTCATGTATCATAGACCGACAGAACTATTTGTTCCTCTCGCCAGACTCAGATCGACTGCGTCGAATGAGTGCATTCCTCTCGCCAAGGAGAAACCGAGTTCATCGACTGATTGCGACGAAATACTGCGGGTTGACTTGCATCCAAGGTTCAGCCGGAATGGAAGAATGGTATCAATAGATTCCACGTACGAGGGACTGGGACGGCAAATGTATATTATTGACATCAGTCGCATTTTGGATAATCCGCCCAAACGCCGCGCATAAGTTGAGTAAAGTGAACTTTCGCAAGGTTGCTTATATTAAGACGAAGTTGGCGTGATTTCAGATATAGCAACCTTGGACACCTACTTCGATTCCAGTTGCGGATGCTCTCGTCGGTTAGTTGATCTCCATCGATGGCAACCATTTGAACGGATGAGTGTCCCATGAAGACCGCGGTCGACCGTCGAGGATTCTTGCAGGCTGCCGGCCTCGCGGCGGCGAGTTCGCTGGCGGCCGGGGTTCGAGCCGGCGCTTGACCGACAGAAGGAATGGCCCACCTCCGGCCGCGGCTCCTGACCGGGTGCTGCGCCTACTCCTATGGCAAATAATTGGAGACCGGCAAGATGACGATGGAGGATTTTATCCTTAAGGCCGTAGAACTGGAGGTAGTGGGTGTGGACATGACGGTCTACTGGCTGAAATCTAGGGAATCGGCTTATCTCCATAACCTGCGCCATCTCGCTTTCAAGCACGGAATTCCTTTCTCCGGCGCCGCCTATGGGACCGAGATGTGTGAGCCCGACGCCGGCAAGCGCGCCGCCCCCTGCAAGGTCAGCGCACCTTTGCCAATGATGAGCGTGTCATACGCCGAGACGTTGGCATTCGCCTCCACGCCCCCCCCGTGGACGCCCATGCCCCCGAGCAATTTCACGGTTTCGCCTTTGGGGTCGAAGACCGCGACCTTCCCCGTCACTTGCGGGGTTGCGGGCCGCGGCAGGACGTCGATGGCGAAGGAATCCTTCTGGGCCTCGCCGCTGCTGAACTTGACGCTGGCTTCCGACCGTGTATGGCTTGGATGACCTGCCCCCGTTCTCAGTACCAATCATAATGCGAGTTCCAGGGTCGTTTCTTGCTTTTGTTCTTCTCCGCGGTGCAGCTCGGAGGCGACCGGAGAGCTGCACCGCAGGCGGTGAATTCTCGTGGGGTCCGATTCCCCAAAGCCGTATGGGGTCGAACCTCGTTGTAGTCCTTCCTCCAAGCCTCAATCCTCTCCTGAGCCTCCCCCAGGCTGGTGAACCAGTGCTCATTCAGACACTCGTCCCGCATCTTGCCATTGAAGCTCTCGATGAAAGCATTCTGCACCGGCTTCCCCGGCTCGATGAAGTGCAGTCTCACGCCTTGTTCGTAGGCCCACACGTCCAGCGCCTGGCCCGCAAACTCCGGGCCATTGTCCATCACCAAGATCTGCGGCAAGCCTCGCCACTCGCGCAAGCGCTCCAGCACCCGCACCACCCGAGTGCCCGGGATCGACGTGTCCACCTCCACTGCCAGACATTCCCGGTTGAAATCATCCACGATGTTCAGGCTCCTAAACTTGCGTCCCGCACTCAGCGCATCGGAAATAAAATCCATCGACCAGCGCTGGTTCGGCCGGGTCGGAATGGCCAGAGCCTGGCGCTCCCCCGCCCCGAACCGCTTGCGCTTCCGCCGCCGCACGCCTAAGCCGGCTTCCCGGTAGAGCCGGTAAACCCGCTTGTGATTCACCCCCCAGCCCTCTCGCCTCAGCAGCACCGTCAACCGCCGATACCCGAACCGGCGTCGCTCCCCCGCCAAGGTGCGCAGTCGTGCCTGCAGCTTCTCCTCTTCTTCCGGGTGCTGCGGTGCATAGCGGCAACTCGTCCGCGCCATCCCTACCAGTCGGCACGCCCGCCGTTCACTCAACCCATGCGCTTGCCGAATCACGCCCACCGCCTCGCGCCGGTCCGGGGGCGCTAGAACTTTTTTGCCAGTACCGTCTTCAAGGCTTGGTTGTCCAGCGTCAGCTCGGCGACGATCTGCTTCAGCCGCCGATTCTCGTCTTCTAACTGCCGCAGCCGCCGCGCCTCGCTTGCTTCTAAGCCCCCGTACTTCGCTTTCCACTTGTAATACTTCGCACTGCTGATCCCCTGCTGGCGGCAAATCTCCGCCGTCTTCATCCCCGCCTCAGCTTGCTTCAACACCCCAATAATCTGCTCCTCCGTGAAATGGCTCTGCCTCATCTCCTGTCCTCCTTCGGGCTTTTATACCCTGGGAGAACTCTCTTTTACACTGGTACAGTTTTCGGGGGGCAGGTCATGGAGGCGAGATTCGCCGGCAGTTCCAGCTTCAGGGGAAGCCGCTTCTGATCGCCGGGCGGAACCGTTACCTGCACCGTGCCACTCCTAGGCTGACCCGTGTCGAAAGCCCACTCGCAATCGGCCGCCACTTCCTGACGGGAATTGTTAATGATGATGAGTTGCTTCTCGGCGATTTCGCCGGGGAGGAAGTTGTGATCCTTGCTGGTGAAGACCGTGGGCTTGCCTCCGATGTACGCCAGCAGGGGCCCATAATTCCGATACAGCGCATCCGCGACGAGTGTCGGTTTGCAGTCGGAGGGATGAAACGCCAGCAGTTCGCGCACCTCGTCTTCATGAACGTAAGCCGGCCGGGGGCCGGGCCGCTGCAAGTGCTCCCAGTCAACCTCCAGGTTCAGGTCCACCATGCCTCTCTCTACGGGCGGCCGCAGCTAGTAGTTTTCCGTATCCCAGGTTGAGGAAGTGGCGGAGTTTCCCCAGGTGCGGAAAGCGCGATAGTTCTCGGTAACATTCATGGCAATCACGCGATAGAGAATATTCGTGGCCTCGGCGCTTTGGATTTGCGCGAGCGTCTCGCCCCCGGGCGATCCCGGCCGCGCGTAACCGTCAAATGCGCCCATCAGGACGCCCAGAAAGTTGTGCGGGTATTCAGCCCGCCGCTAGGCGCGGCCCTGATAGAATTGCTCCGCTTCCCAGCGAAGGATCTCCTCTTCCGCTTCCGTGATTTGATAGGAGCGGGCGCCCAGCGACTGCAGCGGAGACTAGGTTTTATTGGGGTTTTGACGGGCTGCTACTGAGGGCGAAGTCAGTAACAAGGTTTTCCTGAATTCCCCAGAACGACACGTCTATCACCGAACTGACAGTATCCTGTCCGCCAGTTCCCTAACGAGCGCCCCCATGCTGACTTGGTGGAATCCGCCCAGGTCCATCGCCCGGCGCAGCATCCGCACATACTCCTTCGCGTTCGTGGCATCGAGGGCTCGCACCGTTTCGTCCCGGAACAGGGTTTCGTACGAATACCTTCATCCTATCGCATGTTGTTGATAGTTATGCCCAAGTTAACGGCTTCATTGACGAAAACGAAGTGGCCACCCGACAGCTCGTCCACTACAAAGGTGCGGTCTCGCGTCGCGTTCTGAGCCCTAAACTTGACGGCAGATGGGAAGTATGGTTTTCGCAGAGGTTTTGGCTCAAAACTCTTTCGTCTTGGCGTGCCAGCCAAGATCATCTATGATGATCCTTCGGCATACCGATGTGTCCGCAACCGAGGCGTATTACATCACCGTCGGCCGCACCGAAACTCCGGTGGCGATGGAGAAATTGTAGAAGGCATTGGACAAGAAATCGGCAAAGAGGGGAAGTCAATATTCCTCTAAGTTGAAGAAATTAAGATATTTCCCTGTAAACTCGGACTGGTAGACCAACGTTTCCAAAAACGAGAAAACCTCGACTTGTCGCTGAATTAAAGCTATGAAAGATAAGGGCCTGTAGCTCAGACGGATAGAGCAACGGTTTCCTAAACCGTAGGTCGGGGGTTCGAATCCCCCCAGGCCCTCTATTTTCAGCGATATTCGAGCGATACGAAAACCCAAGAACAATGGGTCTTTCGAACTGTGAGTCGGCAATTCGAACGTCGCACTACGAACACTCGCCTGGATTGAAGCGCGAAGGTATTCTGCGCTTGGAGACGGCCCAGAGGACCTTTTCGATTATGGCGGCGGTCGGAGCTTGCGCTGGCACAGGAAGCGTCCGCAGGTTCTTGATTCAACAGATTCCGCGCTCCGCCGCAGGGCGCGGGGCAGCCACCAAGCCCCGATACAGCCAACTGACCTACTGTCCAGAGTTGAGGCGGGCACAGGCAGTAAGCCTGCAATAAGCCGGAGGGGATTTACCGGCTGGCGCCGGGCGCGGGCAGTTGCCGGCCTGCGCCATCCAACACCAGGACCCGGTCCCCTTTCCGGGAGGAGTAAAGTCGCGGGCGCCCGTGGCCGGAAAGTCTCCCGCGGCGGAGGATTGTCCGGTGCGCGGATCAAACCACCCAGCCTTGGCGTCTGAACCCGATAACCTGCTCATGTCAACAGTCACCTTCCGGCTTGTAGGCAGGTAGGCGATGGCGGTGCTGCGGTCCTCAGTGCGCCCCGCCATGAGAATGTCCAGTCCGTTGAATTCTCCGCGTGGATAGCATTAGCTGGGCTCATGGTTTTTTCTCTTCGACCGTTTGCTGGATGAAAATCACGACCTCCTCCGAGATCTGCAGCATGGTTTCAAAATCCCCATCCGAGGTCACAAGCGGGGATTTGAATTTCGGAACGTTCCCGCCGATGCCTCCGAATTGCGTGAGGAGCCCGTGCTCGAGCGCAAACTCCCAGGCAAGTTTATTCGCACCGTCGTGGGTGGACTCCCATCACAGCCTTGCGATGGAAATTCGTGGTTTCTTAATGGATATACTTTCCAAATTTGCGTACAACCCTGCATTAACCTGAATAAAGGGTCATCCCTGGAGTCCATAAGGTGAGCAACATGGACTATAAGTCGCTTTCCAATGCTTCTATACAGTATGCGGCCAAAAGAGAAAAACCGCTGATATTCGAGCGGGCTGAGGGCTCCCGTTTGTGGGACATCGACGACCGCCTCTGCCTGGACACCATGTCTGGTTCTGCCGGCCCGGCCATGCTAGGGCACGCGCATCCTGCCGTGGCCGAAGCGGTGGCGCGTCGGATAGCGAAGCTGCCTTCCACAAGCGTCCTTCACGAAAGCGTTCCTTTGATCGAATTCTGCGCCAAGCTGGCGGCCATCGCACCTGCGGGTCGTACCTAAACCTTCCTCGGCACTGGAGGCTGCGGCAAAGGAGCGGCTCTAGAATCTGGGTGAACCTCGTCTGCCCGGTGCTCGGTTTTGCCATTTGCTTTTGCCTCTGGTTGAGCACTTCGTCTCTGGCGATGCGCGTGGGCGCGTTATGGACGGTGGAAGGCATCGGGTATCCGGCCGTACAGACCGGCGGCTTCAAATGAAAACTGAGCTGATACAAGCCCGGGGTTGAGGGGGTGGCGCAGTCATTCCCGCGAAACTTGTCCCCGCGAAGGCGGCGAGCGGGAATCTGCTCCGTTGGCCTGGGCTCTTACCCGGGACCACAAACCCACTTCAGAAAACCACTGACCGTGGCTACCCGCTCTTCGGGAAGTTCTCAAAAACCTGTCTATCCAGTAAGGGCTATCCTGTACGGGCGTGGCAATATCTGCATATTGCCCTATAATCCGGAGACAAGGTGGCACCACTATGCTTCGAAGCATGGCCAATCGGCCGTATGGACTGCTGGCAAAGTATTACGACCAGCTCTTCACGTTTCACCTGTCCTGGTACGAGGCGGCCCGACAGCGCGTGCTTGGCCGGATTCTGCTCCACCTTGAATCCGCATGTGACCTGGCATGTGGGACTGGAACAACAGCCCTTGTGCTGGCGCGCAAGGGTATCAAGATGTATGGCGTGGATCTCTCTCCAACTATGTGTCGGCTGGCCCGTGAGAAGTCTCGACATCTCGGCCTGCCACTTCGCGTCGTCCGCGCTGATATGCGGCATTTCCGATTGCCCGAGCCGGTCGACCTGATATTGTGCGAATTCGATGCGCTCAATCATTTGGAGCGAAAGGGCGACTTGGCACTGGTCGCACGTGCTGTTTCACGCGGCTTGCGCCCCGGCGGCTACTTCTATTTCGATGTGAACAACCGCCTTGCATTCGAAACGATCTGGCCAGGCACGTGGTGGGCGGAAAAGCCTGGCGTGGCAGTCGTGATGCATGGAGGCTATGACCACCAACGGGAACGGGGCTGGACCAATCTCGAATGGTTCGTCCGGGACGGCAGATGTTGGCGGCGGCGGCGTGAGCGAATCGAACAAGTCGCGTGGACTGAAGCCGAAGTCAGCGAGACATTGCGTAAGGCTGGCTTCGACCAGATCAGCGCATTTGATGCGACGCGGTTCTTTACCGGCGATCCTAAAATACACCCCGGCTGTCGCACATTTTACTTGGCGCGGAAATCCCGCCGACAATGAGGCTACCGTTGGGCGTGAACCATGAATGGGGCGAGGTGTTCCAACTCATGCCCGTAAGATCGGACTTCGCCTGATCGGAGCAGCTCAGCCCTCGAGAAGCAAGTGTGGCGCGGGCCTACAAAACAGGTCCGCGCTACTCTTGCTGATTTCGACAGCGGTGGTTTGCGAACCGCGAAAAGGGTCGCGATTGCAGCCCAGTTCAGGCCCGCCAGAGCCGGCAGATTGTGGCCCATGGCGACAGCCGTGGGTACATGGCGATGGTGAGCACTTCAGCCCGCGTCAGCGGGCGACAGAGTCGTGTTCGATCATTTCTGTCGCCCCTGCCGGGGCTCCGTCCTGCGCTTGCGCATTTTTCCCATGGCTGTCGCCATGGGCCACATTCTGCCGCCGCTACGCGGCTTGCCTACACTCGGATTTTTCCCCATGGCGCGCGTTGGCCAGCCGAATGCGAACGCGAGGATTTGAAGTCAAAAGTTTTTCATTGTTGATTGGGGCGAACCGCGGACCTCCAAGACAGGGGCTGGCTGGCGCAGGGCGAGCGCAGCCCTGCGATTCTGGTGCGATTCGATGACGTGAATCGCGGAAGTGGGCTGGTTCTGCGCCAGCGGGTAGCCGTGGTCAGCTTTTTTCTGCCCGTGGGCTTTTCTCAGGCGCGATACCCCAGTGGCAATCGCACGTAATTAATCGGGATGGGACACGCCGCTGCCGTTGCCATGTCCAAAGCAAAATTGCGGTAACGCGATCACCGCCAATCCTCACGCCGCTTCACCAGCCCTTTGCGCTCGGGCTACGACTGCTCTAGTTTAGCCCCAAAGGGGCGACCTATCACAGCCCAGGCTAACGGCCTGGGTCAAAAAAAGGCCAATTCTGACCCTGAGCCCTGTAAGGGCGACCTAATAAACCCACCCTCAGTCCCAGACATAGCGCGCATCAAATTCAATCCCGTGGCTCTCCAGTAACTTCCGATACTCCTCTTGAAAGGTCACGGCCCGGTGGTGCGTTTCCTGCTGCGCGATGTACTCCGCCACCTTCTCCACATCCGCCGGGCTTACCGAAAAACCCGCATAACCGCTTTGCCAATGAAAAGAAGCCAAGGCCTTATAAACTGCCCCAGACTTTTGTCAAGTTCTTTCTGGTAAAGATCGGGTGGCAGCAAGCGCCGCGCGCATGGGCTCGCAACAGTGCTGTTTGATGTGCTCGAGCAGAGGCGTCAGGCGCCTGACGTTGCTCTGCTGGAGGATGAATGCTGGGCGCGTCGCACCCAACTCCCAGTAATGATTCACCAGCGCCAGCAGGATCATCTTCAAATATGTCTTGATCGCCAGACCACGAGCGCCCCGCATGCCTATCCACTCAGGCGCCCTAACACTGCTTGGAAGACAGCCAGGTTCTTATCCCATTGCCCGACAGCCCACATCGCCAACTGCCTTCGCCGTTCATGTCCTTGCACAGGAGATGCACGCAGGTTCTCCAGGCATTTTGCTTCGGTTACAGAAGCATCATAGGTAATGACAGCATCTTCTGGAAACCCATACAATTTCCGCAAGCGCTCTGGCATAACCATAATACAATTCATCTCTACACCAATGATCAGAGCGCCGGTAAACCTGCATACCATGTAGTCCGACTCAGGAACAATCGGGAACCAAAGAAAGATCGGTTGTCTCTGTTGGGCAAGAGAAGTCATGAGTTGCATGCCATCTAAACCAATATGTTGCGTATAGAGCCCTGCGTTGGCTGAGAAGAAGTCACACCGATGGCGATCATAGTGCACCAGCCTACCGCCGGCTTTCATATAGCCGAGGATGCTGGCAATATCTTTGTTTTCTAATGAGCCTATAGTTATCAGTGTGGGGAGTTCCGTTGCTTCGCCTAGGGACAATGAAGCGTTCTCCGGCCCCACCGCGTCAGGCGGCTTAGAATACAAAGGGAAAATCCACTTTTCTTTCCCAGCCGCCGAGGTCAAATAGATGGATTCCCCGTGCGGATTCAGCTCGATATCTTCAGGGTGGTGATGCACTACAACAAGGCGTTTGTCGGCATTCCATTGCTGTAACAGAGGTCCATAATCCAGCCACACGTAAGAAGTATTTAAAAGGATCACATCAAAGTGCGAGCCGGGGTCAGTGATATGGGACCAATCATGGATCTTATCGGCCCCGATGGGCAGGCGGGTTCGGAAATACTCGACCATGTGGAATCGATCGCCGTTCTCAAAAAGTAGATGCGTATCGTAACCCAGCGCTAGCGCCAACGAGGCAAAGCCGCCCATCACTTCAGTATGACCGGGAAGCCGTTCCACGATGGCAAGTGTATGTGTCATCCGGAATTTCCTTCTTGGAATCTGATTCTGATACGCACCGGCGCCCCGCGGTTTGCAAACGGGAAGTTCGTGCCCGGTTTTGAGGCCAAGAGGGGTAGCACGATGTCATCTCGCTCCCAGCGAGATTAATCTGATGCGGCTCTTTGCCTTCCGGTGCAATTCCTAAGCGTTTCCCTGCCGGCGTCAAGGACACCTATGTTGATCGGGGAACGATTATAACCCTGGCCCCTCCTGAGAAGCAGCAGCGCGGACCTTTTGTTTAGGTCCGCGCCTTTTTGTTGTCGATTGGGGTCGAACCGTCGACCTTCCGAGCAGGTCTGCGGCACCCGCTGATCACAGCACTCGGCACGCTCCGTCAAATTCCAGACGCGGGTTGCGGGGATAGAGCTTGCTGCGATCACCGTAGCCGAGATTGCAGAGGAAATTAACCTTCCATTTGCCGTCGGGGAAGAATTCCGCGTTCACTTTCGCCGGGTCGAAGCCGGACATGGGGCCACAATCAAGTCCCAGGGCTCGAGCCGCGAGAATGAAATAGCCTCCCTGAAGCGCACTGTTGCGCATGGCCGTTTCATCGATCAAACCCTGATTCCCTGCGAAATAGGAGCGCATGTCGGCTTGAGGAAAGAGCCGGGGAAGATTCTCGTAAAACTCAGTGTCCCAGGCGACAATGACCGTGACCGGCGCTGCCTTGGTTTTTTCCACGTTGAGAGGAGCAAGCGTGGGTAGAAGGCGCGCCTTGGCGGCTTCGCTTTCGACAAAGACGAAACGGGCAGGACTGGAATTCGCGCTGGTCGGTCCCCAACGTGCCAGTTCATAAACTTCGCGTAGGGTTTCGGCAGGTATGCGCTTGGGTAGCCAGGCGGAGTACGTGCGGGCCTCCCGGAATAGTTGGTTGAGGTCATGGTCAGTGATTTTGGTGCGGTGCGGAGCGCTTGGTGTTTTTGCCATTGTGTGTGCCTCTTCAGGTTTTTTTAGTCGCATCGAATTAGATGCGAATGCACCTGTGCCGGTTCCATGCAATATACGATGGCTGCCTGAGCCGCTGCGCTGATCATTCCGGCCGAGCGGAGTTGCCGACAAATTGCGGTGGAGTATGCCGCTTGACATTTTGAGAATAAGGGGTCTACAGTGTATCCAGGTGAATTAGGCAGTTTCGCCGCGTGTCGGCCAAAGGGGTAGCGTCGTTCGCGGCTGCATAGTGTGCTTCGAGCCGCGTCGAGCCTCGCTCGCAACCGTTCATACGGCCTTTCCAGTTTTCCAATGGTCTGCCTCCACGCCCGAGGAAGTGGGCGCGAAAGGAGGTTGCCGTGTTCCAAATGATTAATCAGACTGCTACGGAACCCCAGGACCGCAAGATGCTCCTGGTCAAGGTTGGCATGTTTATCGCGGCCTTGGCTGTCCTGGGTGGCGTGGTCTATTTCTTCGCATTCGTTTCATACGCCAGTCATTAGTCGGCGCGAGGAAACTGTTCTTCGACGAGCCCCAAGGCCTCGGTGCGCGTATGTATGCGCCCTTCTAGCTGCGCGTCCTCCACGGCCTGGAGGATTTCTTTGAACAGGGGGCCGGGGCTGTAACCCCTGGCAATCAAGTCGTCGCCCCGCAGCAAGGGCGGCGGCTTGACGACCTCCTTGGGCGTTTCCTCGAGCATCCTTCGGGCTAGTTCATAATTCGTCAAATCACCATGACTGGCCAGGCAATCCAGCCGATGCAGTTCGAGGTGTTCTCGAAATCCCTCCAGGCGCAGAAAGCGCAGTTGGGTGGAGCGCCGCATATTCGGAAAATCCTTGAAGCGCAGATGGTGGCGAACCAGTTCCACCACGCGCTCGGTCTCACGCGCGGAGAGTCGCAGGCGGCCGCAGATTCTCTCCGCCATCTTCGCTCCCACTTCCACGTGGTTGTCAAAGCGGATGCGTTCGCGGACAGTGAAGGTGGGAGGCTTGCCGACGTCGTGCAGCAGCACGCCCAGGGCCAGGGTGGGCGTTGGGTCGCGCATCCCCTCAAGCATGAGCAGGGTGTGAATCCAGACGTCGCCTTCGGGGTGGAACTCCCGCGGCTGCTCCACTCCCTGCAGCCGTTTAATCTCAGGCAATACTTCCGCCAGTAAACCTGTTTCGTCTAAGAGTTCAAACCCCCGCCGGGGCTCTCCTTCCGTGAGAATCTTCACGATCTCATCGCGCACGCGTTCCGCGCTCACGGTGTGAATCTGGGCCGCGAACTGGCGAATGGCGGCAAGCACCGCCGGCTCCAGTTTGAATCCCAAGCGCGCGCTGAAGCGTACGGCGCGCAGCATGCGCAGGCGGTCTTCGTGGAAGCGTTCCGCAGGGTCTCCAATCGTCCGCAGGCGCCGCGCGCGGATGTCCGCCTGCCCGCCCACGAAGTCCAGCACCTGGTCGCTGAGCGGATCGTAGAGCAGGCCGTTGATGGTGAAGTCGCGGCGTTGCACGTCTTCCTGCGCGGTCTGCGCGTACCGGACCTCCCGCGGGTGCCGTCCGTCCGCATAGATTCCGTCGCTGCGAAACGTCGCCACCTCCACGTTTCCCGCTTCGCCCGGAACGATAACCACTCCGAACTGCGCGCCCACCGGGAGCGCGTCAGGGTAAAGCTTCAGCACCTGGTCCGGCACGGCGTCGGTGGTTACGTCATAGTCCTTGGGCGTCCGGCCCATCACCAGGTCGCGCACGCACCCTCCCACGAGGTACGCCTGGAATCCCTCGGACCTCAGCCGGCGCACAATCGCAGTTGCGGCTTCGCGCTTCGTATCCATTACCCTATTACAACCAAGGAAAGCCATCTCCGCAAGTGTTCTGGTAGAGGTTGCGGCGGGATATCTCCATCGCGGGCGGATGGAGCGGCCTTACTCCCGCCCCAAGAACCCCCGTTTCTTGGGCGCAGGCTTGTCGCCCGTCTCCACGGAGCGGGCCAGTCGCACGGCGTCGAATCCGAACTTTTCCCTGACCTTGTCAGCCGCCTTCAGTACTTGGTCGAGCTTCTGGTGCTGCGCGGCGTCCATCAGGCTGCGCTGAAACACGGCGCGCTCCAGGTTCGATGACCGCACGCCCACCAGGCGGATCTTCTGCTTGCCGTTCCAGGCATTCTCGAACAGCCGCAGCACGCTTGCGAAGATGACCGCGTCGAGGTTGGTGGGTTCGTCCAGGGTCACGTCGCGTGTCAGGGTTTTGAAAGGGGCAAAGCGCAGCTTCAAGCCCATCGTGCGCGCGAAAAGGCCATGGTCGCGCAGCCGCCGGCCCACGAGCTGAGCCAGGTAGGAGAGCGTCCGTTCGATCTCCTCGAGGTCGTCGATGTCCGTGTCGAAGGTGGTCTCGTGGCTGATCGACTTCGGCTCCTCCTCATATTGGTAAGCTTCGATGTCCTGGCCACCGGACTTGGTGTAAAGCCATTCGCCAAATTTTCCGAAGCGCTCCCGGAGCTTCTCCCGTCCCATCTGCTGCAAGTCGCCGATAGTCACGATGCCGAGCGAGCGCAGCTCCGGCTCTGTGACCTTGCCGATGCCCGGCATGCGCCGAATGGGCAGCGGCGCCAGGAACCGGGCCTCGCAGCCCGGCAGAACATAAAGCAGGCCGTGAGGCTTCGCTTGGTCGGAAGCAATCTTGGAAACCAAATGCGACGACGAGACGCCCACCGAGCAGTTCAGCCCCGTGCGCTCCTTCACCAACCGGATCAGCCGGTCTGCCCCGCGGAAGGCCGAGCCGTGCAGCCGCTCGCAGCCGGTCAGGTCAAGGTAAGCTTCATCAATCGAAACCATCTCGACGACGGGTGTAAACTCCTCGAAGATGCGGTGGATTTTATGCGAATACTCGCTGTACTTTCCATGCTGGCCGCGCAGGAAAATCGCTTGCGGGCAGAGCTGCTTCGCCGTGCGAATCGGCATGGCGGAATGCACGCCGAACTTGCGCGCCTCATAACTCGCCGCCGCCACCACGCCCCGGCCGTCGGGATCAGCGCCCACGATGACGGCCTTACCCTTTAGCGAGGGATCTTCAAGTTCCTCGACCGATACGAAGAACGCGTCCATGTCAACGTGGAGAATTTGGCGCAGCATGGCTACAGTTGATCTGAACTCGGCTGTTGCTTCACTGCTTCGCATCGATAGCGCATTGCACTCGGCTGTCCCGAAGGGGCAAACCGTGAGTAGCCGTGGGTGAAACCCACGGGAAGGAAGCGAACAAACCGTACCGGCCCCGAAGGGGCCGGACTGCTCCCCCCTTTACAGCATATACCGTTCGTCGAATTCAATCCCCGCCTCCTCCAACAGCTTGCGGTATTCTTCGACAAAGCTCGTCCGGCGGTGATGTTCTTCCTGCCCTTTGATGTATTCGATCAAGCGGTCAATTTCCTGTTTGGAATGTGTAAACGCGGCATGGCCATCCTGCCAATGCGCGAACATGGGGAAGACACAATCCTTCTCTATCCAGACAGATGCGCCCGTCTTGATGTCCTTTACAAGATCCGCCAAGCGGACGGACGGATGAAGGCTGGTGAGAATGTGGAGGTGGTCCTCTCTACCGTTGATTCGATGGACGTGGCTTTCGCGGTTCTTCAAGATCCCCCAGATATACCGAAAGAGGTCGTTGCGACGATTAGACTTCAGGGTAGGCTGTCGGTTTTTCGTAGAGAACACGATGTGATAACAAATCTGCGTGTGCGTCGACATGGGGAGATTCTATACCGGACAACCCCGTTGGGGTTGGCATCATTCCCGCCGCCATGCTATCCGCAGGTTGAAACCTGCGGCTACTCATGGCAGGCCCCCCCGGGGCCGGGACGTTCTCGGCCCCGAGTCCCCAGCTATTCGCGCCTCAGGGGGAAGGGGCACTCATGGAAGGCCCTTCAGGGGCGGGACATTCTCAGTCCCGAGCCCCCAGCTCCTCGCGCCTTCCTTGCACTGACGACCCGGGGGATTCCCGCGAGATCGGGCGTCACTTCCACATTCTGCCAGCCTTCGCCCAGCAGCGCGAGGACGCGGTCGTGCATGTTGTAGCCAATCTCGACGACGACGTGCCCGCCCGGCTTGAGCGCCTGAAGGGCCTGAGGGAACAGTCGCGCGTAGACTTCCTCTCCGCGCTCGAGGTCGCCACCCCAGGCGAGACGCGGCTCGAACTCCCGCACTTCGCGCTGCACCATGTCTACTTCGTGCTTGCCGACGTAAGGGGGGTTTGAAATAACGAAATCAAACGTCCCGGCAAAGTCCGGTTCCAGTAGCCGCGTGAGCAGGTCACTTTCCAGAAACTTGACGCGTTCCGGCATGTTCAATTGGACGGCGTTGCGGGAAGCTACCACCAGTGCGGGGCGCGAGATATCTGCGCCGAACAAAATCGCGCGCGGGAATTCCGAAGCAAGCGCCAGCGCGATGCAGCCTGACCCCGTGCCCACGTCGACAAAGCGCAGGCGGGCGTCCTTCGCATGGCCCTGCCGGCGCGCCAGATCGAGCACGCGCTCGACCAGGTGCTCCGTCTCCGGCCGCGGAATCAGCACGTCCGGAGTCACCTCAAAGTCCAGTCCCCAGAATTCCTGATGCCCCGTGATGTACTGCGTGGGCTTGCCCCTGGTGCGTTCGGCGATCAATTGTGCATAGCGCCCCAGGAGCTCGGGGGGCACGTCCTCTTCGGCGTGCGTGTGCAGGTAGGCGCGGTCACGTCCGAGGACGTGCATCAGCAGCAGTTCAGCGGCAAGCTGCGCCGAGGGCACTTGATGCGCGAGAAGAGTTTGGAGTCCTTGCCGGAGTGTGGCGCGGAGCTGCATCGCGATGGAGTCTGCTCCACGGGCGCGTGCCGCGAGGCTCAGACGGCGACGGGTGGTTGATCCTCCCGCGGCTCGCGCGTGGAGGTACCCTTTAGCTTCTCAGCCTGGTAGTGAGCAATGAGTGCGTCGATGATGTCACCGATTCTGCCCTCCATGATCCGGTCGAGCTGATGGAGAGTGAGCCCGATGCGGTGATCGGTAACGCGATTTTGCGGGAAATTATAGGTCCGGATTTTTTCGCTGCGATCGCCTGTGCCGATCATCGAGCGGCGCTCCTCGGTGATCTGCTTCTGCTGCTCCTGCAGTTCCAATTCGTAGAGCCGTGAGCGCAGCACGCGCAGCGCCTTGGCGCGGTTCTTGATTTGCGATTTCTCGTCCTGGCAAGAAACCACCATCCCGGTCGGCAGGTGCGTGATGCGCACGGCGGAATAGGTGGTGTTCACGGACTGCCCGCCCGGCCCCGACGAGCAGAACGTGTCAATGCGAATGTCCTTGGGGTCAATTTCGATTTCCACTTCGTCCGCTTCCGGCAGCACCGCCACGGTAATGGCCGACGTATGGATGCGTCCCTGCTGTTCCGTCGCCGGAACGCGTTGCACGCGGTGAACGCCACTTTCGTATTTGAGCTTGCTGTAGACCTTTTGCCCTTCCACCAGCGCGATCACTTCCTTCAGCCCGCCCACACCCGATAGGCTCGTGGAAAGCACTTCCACCCGCCAGTGCTGCGACTCGGCGTAGCGCGTGTACATGCGGAAGACTTCCTGCGCAAAGAGCGTGGCTTCATCGCCGCCAGTGCCGGCGCGAATCTCCAGAACCACGTTTCTCTCGTCATTCGGGTCCCGGGGAAGCAGGAGGATATTGAGTTCCTGTTCCGCTTTCTCCCGCCGCCCCTCGAGTTCCACGAGTTCTTCGTGCGCCAGCGCTCTCATTTCGGGGTCAGAGGCAGATTGCTCCACCAGGGCTTTGGTGTCTTTGGCGGCATTGTCGATCGCCTTCCAAGCGCGGAATTTCTCGACAATCTCCGTCAAATCAGCGCGGGCCTTGGCCGTCTTCTGGTAAAGCGCGGGATCAGCCAACACTTCCGACTTGCCGAGCTGCTCGGTCAGCCCCTCGTACTTTTCCTCGATTTCCGCAAGCTTATCCAGATAATGCATAGGTAAGACCGAGGGCGGTGGACCGCGTGCGCGCTGTGGGCCCCTCGTACCGTTTCCCGGCGCTTCCTCAGCGTGCGCGGCGGATGAACTCCCGGCCCTAGGCCACGATCATCTCGCCGCCGCGATTCTGCTCGAGCGCCATCGCCGTTTCCAGGGCCTTAATCGCCGTTTCAAGTTGGCGGTCGTCCGGCTCGCGAGTGGTGATGCGCTGCAGCCACAGGCCGGGCTGCGAAGCCCATCGCCATAGTGCCCCTTTTGATTTCCCGGCCAAGCGGATGAACTCGTAGGAAACACCGGCGATTACAGGTAGGAGAGCGATGCGTCCCACGAATCGCCAGACGAAAGAATGAAAGGGCAGGAACATATAGAGCAACATGGCGATGCCCATCACCACCAGCAGGAAGCTGGTTCCGCAGCGCGGATGAAAACGCGTGCAGGTGCGCGCCGTAGCCACGTCGATGGGGCCGCGTTTCTCAAAAGCCCACACGACCTTATGCTCGGCGCCGTGATATTCAAACACGCGTTGGATTTCCTTCCACTGCGCTATCAGGATCAGGAAACCCAGGAACAACGCGATGCGAATGACCCCGTCCAGCAGGTTGAAGGTCACCGGGTTGTCGGTTCCGGGATAGCGGTGGGTCACCGCGGTGGCCAGGTAAAGCGGGACGAGTTTGTAAAGGAAAATGAAGAAAGCCAGCGATAACACCACATTGAGAGCCAGTAACCAGCCACTCAAATCCGCTTTCTTCTTGATTTGGGTCTCGGCCGAACTTGTTGCTTCCGGCTCCTCGAGCGCCTGCTCGGCGGAGTAGCGCAACGCACGCATCCCCAGCACCAGGGCCTGCCCCAGCACCCCCAATCCTCGCAGGATGGGGTACTTCAGCCAAGGGTGCCTTTCCGACGGCCGGTCCAAGTACGCTTGCGTCACGGCCAGGAGGCCACTGGGCTGCCGGACAGCTACAGCATAGGAATGCGGCGAGCGCATCATCACACCTTCGATGACCGCCTGCCCCCCCATCAGAACCTCTTCCGGCGCCTGCAGAAGGGGCAACACGGCCAGGCGCAACGCCTGGCGGACCAGCCTTCGGAACAGGGTCAGTGTGAAAATCATCAATATCGAGTTTCGGCTATGCGCCGTGCGGATTCTCACTGCGCGGCCGTTTTTTCGAAATGGTTGTCCAGCGTCCTGAAGGTCGCACAGAAACGCGCTCGCACCCCAGGCCCCATAAGCCAGAATAACCACAATTCCGAGGAGTGTCAAATCGCCGCCGGCGCAGTTTTGTTTTTGCCCGGCTCGCGCTATAATGACCCCTCTTGCATTTCCTCCGGCCAGAACAAGCACCTTCTGAGGGCCCGCCCATGAACGCGCCATTAATTCGCCTGGGTGATGTGATCGATGACTACTGCCCGCGTTGCAAGCTCCTGCTGAATCACGCCGTGGCGAGCCTGGTCGGGGACCAGGTCGTGAAGGTGGTTTGCCAAACCTGCCACAGCGAGCATCCCTACCGGAATGCCGCCGTGCCCGTCAAAAAGAAAACGGGGCCTCGCGCAGTATTATTCGATAAAGTACTATCTTCTGTTGGACCTAAAACCCCGGCACCGGCGCCCATCGAGGAGCCGGAAGAGCCCGTGGCGCTACCCAAAAGGAAACGCGCCGTCACTCCGGCACGATACATATCCCGGCACTCCAATCGCCCGCCTCGCGGGCCCCACTGATGGAGGCTTGACGGATGATCCCGGGTGAGCACACAGGATCGTCTGGCGCCTCTCCGGCGAACCTGCCGCGGTTTCTGTTAAGATTAGGTCTGGTCCGCCGGGGACGAGGCTCCGCATCATGTTTGCGCGCCACAATCGGCTGTTTGGTCTCTTTTACTTCTGCTCAGATCTTCTTCTGGCGCTCGTAAGCTTCGGCCTGGCGTATGAGATTCGCGCGCGCCTCGCGACGCCGCGGCCTCTTTACCCGCTTTCCAACTATCCCTGGATTGTTCCTCTGGCCATCGTCTTATGGATGGGCGTCGGTGTGGCGGCAGGGATCTACCGCGAAGTTGACGAAGAGGATTTGCGCCGTAGCCTCACCGACCCGCTCAAGGTCTGCCTCGTTTCCACCCTGCTTCTCTTCGCCCTCACCTTCGCACTCAATCTGTATTTCGTCAGCCGGCTGCTGCTGGGTCTCTATGCGCTGATTGATCTGGTGTTGATGATTGCCTTCCGCCTGCTTGCCCGCCGCTTCGCAGCGCCCTTGCGGCGAAGCGTGGCCGGCTTTCGCAACTTCCTGCTGGTGGGTGAAGGTCCCGAACTGGCGGAGACCGCCCGCACGCTCGAAGCACACGTAAACCATGGCATGCGCATTTTCGGCTTCGTCCGGGTTGGGGCTAGCGCTGGAGATGCGGAGTCACTCTCGCGGGGGCTCACCAAGTCGTACCCGGCGTTTGCTCTTCCCGAACTCCCGGAGTTGCTGCGCCGCCACGTCATCGATGAAGTGATCTTTGCAGTGGCCCAGGAGGAACTGGAGAAGCTCGGGGAGGCTTTTCTGGTGTGCGAGGAGGAGGGTGTCAAGACGCGGATCTTGCTCAGTTTCTTTCCGCAGGCCGTTTCCAAAGTCTATCTTGAGCGCTTGGGTGACAAACCCCTGCTGACCTTCTCCGCCACGCCCGAGGATGAATGGTTGCTCCTCAAGCGGGCCCTCGATGTCGTCATGGCGCTCGCCGCGCTGCTGGTGCTCTCACCGCTCCTTCTCATCCTGGCGGCACTGGTCAGACTCACATCGGGGAGGCCCATCCTCTTCCGCCAGACGCGCTGCGGGCTGGGCGGGCGGAAGTTTACCCTCTATAAGTTCCGGTCCATGCGGCCGGACGCCGACCTCCGCCGCGAAGAACTGGAAGCGCTTAACGAGGTGGACGGGCCAGTATTCAAAATCAGAAATGATCCGCGCTGCACGCCCATCGGACGCTTCATGCGGAAGTTCAGCCTGGATGAACTCCCGCAATTGGTTAATATCATAAAGGGTGATATGTCCTTTGTGGGCCCCCGCCCAGCGCTCCCTGAGGAAGTGGAGAAGTACGAGCGCTGGCAGCGGCGCCGCCTGCGCATGCAACCAGGGCTGACGTGCTTGTGGGCCCTGGAAGGCCGCAGCCGGCTCGGCTTCCGGCGCTGGATGGAGTTAGACCTGGAATACATCGATCGCTGGACGCTGGCGCTCGATTGGAAAATCCTGCTCCGGACGATCCCCGTCGTGCTGCTCGGCCGCGGAGCCAGCTAGCGCCCGCGGGCACCGAGATTTCTGAAATCAGTCACCCAGCGCCGCCCGGTAGGCGTCGAGCAGTGCCCGCTTTTCATTCCCCCAGTTGAGGCTTTCCTCAATGCGCCTGCGGGCCCGCGAGCCCAGCTCGCTGCGCAAGCTCTCCGAATCCAGAAGCTTGCAAATCTGCCGAGCGAAGTCTTCCGGGTCGTCACGCTGCGCGTAAAGGGCTGCCTCACCTGCCGAGCGACGGCCTTCGGTAAGGTCGTAAAGCACCACGGGCAGGCCGAACGCCATGTACTCCAAAATCTTATTCATAGTGGACTTGTCGTTCATGGGCGTAGCCCGGTCTGGGGCGACGCCGAGCGTGGCACTCGAAAAGTAGGCGGAGACTTCCTCGTCCGGAAGAGTCCCGGTGAATCTCGTCACTACCTCGATCCCCTTCTCACTGGCCAGCATCTTAAGCCGCGGGAGTTCGGGCCCTGAGCCGATCAGGACGAAAAGCGTGTCCTGACGTTTCCCCGTTTTGGTGATCAGGGCAATTGATTCAAGCAATAAGTCCAACCCGTCTTGATGGCCCATGACCCCGAGAAACACGACAAGAAAGCGTCGGCCTTCCTTGAGCCCGGGTTGCGGGGCGCTTCTGCGGATTCTGTCGAGGTCGGGGCAGCTCCGTACCACGAAAGTGCGCTCGCGAGGGACGCCCCCGCGCTCGAGTGCGACTTCCCGATAGGACTCGTTCGTGGCAATGGCGATGTCTGCCGTCCGGTACGTCATTCGCTCCGCCCAGCACACCAGCTTATATCCCCAGTCGCGGCGCCGGAATTTTACTTCATAGAGCTCGGGATTAAGGTCGTGGTGGTCGAAGATGAAACGCACGCGGAAGAGCTTGAAGAACAGCCCGATCAGGAAGATCGTGTCGGGAGGATTGCACGCCTGCAGAACGCGGAAACGGGTTCGGGCGTAAACGCGGAGCGACAGCAGGAACTCGGCCGCGAGCGCCCAGCCATACTCAACGAAATAGCCGAGCGGCCCGGAAGCTTCCCAGAGGCGGTGCCGATAAATCTCAATGCCCTCCAGCGTTTCGCGCCCTTTGTCGAAGCCGCGGCCTTTCGGACAGATGATGGAGACACGATATCCAGCATCGTGCAAGGTGCGGGCTTCCTGCCACACCCGCCGGTCGATGGGGACAGGCAGGTTCTCGACAATGATGCATACGGCGGGCCGCTTACTTGACATGCCGGCACCATAATTCGAAATTCAACAGCGCCCAAAGCTGCTTCTGCCGGTCGCGAACGCCGTCGAAGTGTTCGCGAACGAACTGCTCAATGCCGGCAGCGCGGAAGTAGCCCCGCGTGCGGGCCTCGCGCGAGAGGAGCAGATCTGCAACCAGGGATTTCAGGGGCTTCCGGAACCAGTCGCCCACCGGCACACTGAATCCAACCTTGCGCCGGTAGAGCGCCTCTTTCGGCACATACGGCCGCAGCGCATCCTTGAGCAATGCCTTGGTTCGGAACCCCCGGGTCAGTAGACGCGTGGGGAGGCGCGCGGCGAATTCCACCAGACGGTGGTCAAGGAACGGCACGCGCTCCTCGATCGAGGCGGCCATGGTCATGAGGTCTCCACGCAAAAGCAGATTGTCCGGCAGCCAGATTTTGAGGTCGGCGTAAAGCATGCGCTTGAGGGGCGAGCGGTCGCGCACTTTGTCGAGATAGCTTTCGAAGACTCGTGCGGGATGCGCGGGGTCAATCTGCGCCAAAAAATCCGGCGCGAAGAGGTCTTCCCTTTCCTCGCGCGAAAAGGAGGCGAACCAGGTAGCGGACCGCTCTGCCTCGTCGCCAATGGACAGCGCTTCCAGCGCCAGTCTCACCCGCCGTTGCCGATACGGCAACCAGCGGATAAGGGCCGCGGTGGCCGCCTGAGGCAACGCCGAGACCAAACCCGTCAGTCGATCGGCGGCGTACTTGGGATAACCGGCGAACAACTCGTCGCCGCCTTCGCCCGCCAGCACCACCTTTACGCTCTGCGAGGCCAAGCGCGAGATTAGGAACAGCGCCACGTCGGTCGGCTCGGCGACCGGTTCACCCCGGAAGGCCACCAGGCGCGGCAGTTCCTCGCTCAAGTGTTCGGGCCTGACGACAAGTTCCTGATGTTCCGTAGCATAGCGGCGTGCTACGGCGCGTGCGAAGGGCAGTTCGCTGTACTCAGGCTCGTCAAACCCCACGGAGAAAGTGCGCAAGGGGCGCGCCCCGAGTTCGGCCATGAGCGCCACGACCGCGCTCGAATCCGTTCCCCCGCTCAGGAAAACTCCCAGAGGAACATCGGCGATCAAGCGCAGTCGCACCGACTCGCGCAGGTGTTCGACAACTTCCGCAGCGATGTCCTTGACGTGCCGTGGGTCCTCTGCTTCGTTGGGGATGTCCCAGTAAGCTTGGCTGTGCACACCGTGCGAGTCGGCAAGCAGGAAATGGCCGGGCAGGAGTTTCTCCACACCCCGGTAGAACGTCCGGGGGGCGGGGATATAACGAAATCCAAAGAAATCGTAAACCGATTGGGGGTCGATCCCGACGGGCTGCGGGAGGAGTTCGCGCAGCGCGCGCAATTCCGAAGCGAACGCCAGCCGTCCCGCCTCCAAACGGTAGAGGAGAGGCTTAATTCCCAGGCGGTCGCGAGCCAGTAACAGCCGGCGCTTGCCGCTGTCCCAAATCGCCAGCGCGAACATGCCGCGCAAGTGGTCAAGAAAAGCGAGGCCGTACTCCTCATAGAGGTGCAGAATGGTCTCAGTATCGCTGTTGGTCCGGAACTGATGGCCCCTCGCAACCAGGTCAGGCCGCAGGTCGCGGTAATTATAGATTTCACCGTTGAAGTTGATCCAAACGGACCCGTCCTCGTTGGCGATGGGCTGGTGCCCGCCCGGCAAATCGATGATGCTCAGGCGCCGATTGCCGAGGCCCAGATCACCGTCCAGGTGAAAGCCCTCGTCGTCCGGCCCCCGGTGCGCCATCGCATCCGTGGCACGCTTCAGTGCAACGGGGTCAACGGGCGCACCGTTTCCGAAATTGAAAACTCCGCAAATGCCGCACATAACAGCAGTGACGAGTGATGTGTGACGAGCAGCCAAAAGACAGCAGCGAGTGGGCTCGCCACTTGTCACCCGTCACTTGCCACTATCCTCTCAAACCCATTCCCGCAAACGGGGTGGAGCAAGTGGAACAGGGTCATCGCCAAGTAGCGGGGATAGGAACGATGATCGGCCAGGAAGCCGTAATCACGGTACGAATGATCGAAGCCGCCATCGCTTCTCTGGTGGGAGAGGACTCGGTCATAGCAGGAAGCGATCAACTCAGCACGAACGCCCAGCCCGAGTCGTGACGCTTCCTGGAGAGCCGCTCCCATCGCCGCCGTGTAGTAATCCACCTCGGGACCTCCACGCCGGGCGTGACGGCAGTCCTTTGCGCACGCCCCGGTGGAGTGCACACCCGTCTCCAAGAAACGGGCGAGTCTGGCAAGCAGGGATTCTGCCCAACGGCCGGGCTTTAATGAGTTGGACCAGGCAAGGTGCAAAAACTGAAACGCATTGTATTGGTAGCACAGGTAGTGCTGCCGGACCGCCTCGTATTGGTTGCCGATGATGTAGGGGAGTTCGCCCGTGGGCTGCTGCACGGAGACAACGAAATCTAATAATCCGTCTACATGCTCCAGATATCGGGGGTCCCGGGTAGCGTTCCACAAGCGCAGGAAATACCATGCCGCAATGACGGAGTTGTTCGTCACCTTGCCGCGCGGCTGGTCAAAGTAATTGATGACCTTGCCGGTCGCGTGTTCCTGGAACCCGATCCGCTTCAGGATGAAATCGTAGGCTCGCGTCGCTCCGTCGAGAAGATCCTGGCGCGACTCGCGCTGGTATGTAGCGAGCAGCGCACTTCCTCCCCAGATTCCTTCCAGCGTGGCAATCAGGTGCCGGCGTTCAGGCAACGGGTATTTCCAGTAGCCTTCGTCCGTCTCCAAGACCAGGGTGGCCTCGGAACTCCGCATCGCAATGTCTCGATAGCGGGGGTCCCCGGTAGCGCCGTAAAGCTGCCAGTTCCCGAGCACCCAGTATCCCTGCGTCTGCGTGAAGACGTATTCATCTCCCCAGGGTAGGAAATCCAGTGCACTCTTGAGAAATCGCCAGGCGCGCAGGTTGAACCGAACGCCCGGGTCAGGCCCGTGGAGTACTCCACCATCGTAGTGAGTTCGATAAATGTAGGAGTGTAAGCGCTCGGCGGATTTGAAAAGGTCTTCGCGTGTGGGCATTCAAGAGAATTGAGTGTAATCGAAAACCGCCGGCGCCAGAAGAATATTTCTGGGGAAGGGAGCCATCAGGAACGTGTGACCCGCGAGTAAACCTCCAGAATTCTCTTTGCTGTGGCTTGCGTCGAATAAGGAATCAGCCGCTCGCGGCCGCTGCTCCGTTTGCCGTGGCGGCAGACTTCCACGATTTTATCGGCAAGGGCATCTATCTCGCGGGGAACGATGTAATTCCCATCGCTCTCGTGGATCAAGTCCACGGCGTCTCCCACATTCGCAGTTAGGACGGGCAGGTTTGTGGCCATGGCCTCTTTGGTAACTAAGGGGCCGCCCTCCAGCAGGGAAGCAACCACCACAACGTCGGCTGCGTTCATGTAAAGCGGCATTTCGGAATGGGGCTTTCCGCGCACGGGGAGGATTTCGAGCTGCGGAACCAGCCCCTGCGCTTTGGCGACGGCCGCTCGAATCAGGTCAAACCGCTTCCGTTGCTCCTCGGGATTGTAAGCAAACAGGACGTACTTTTTTCCGGGGTCCAGTCCGGCACGACGACGGGCCTCGCCGCTGTCCATCGGACGGAAGACTTCCAGATCAATCCCGCAGGGGATGACTTCAGCCGAATCCCATCTCAGCACCCTCCGCATTTCCCGGCTTTGTACGATGACCGCAGAAGCAAGCCGGGCCAGGAGATAACTGGTGACCTGGAAGAACCGGCCCGTCGGCGTGATACTGCCATCCCTCCGGGGCCGACCCAGGACATCGTCCCCGTGAAAGGTTATCACCAGTGGGATGCGAAGCTGATAGCGCGCCACCCATCCGGAAAGGCCGAAGTGCGCGTGGATCAAATCGTACCGCTTGGCCCGCAGATGCTTGCGAATCTGCAGGATGCCTCGCAGGTAATTCCATCTGGATTCCCGGCCATTGACGAAGAGAACGTCATACTCAACGCCGAGCGGGCGTAGAGAATCCATTTGCTCCTTCACAAAGATGCCGAAACTCGGATCAGCTTCGGTCGGCCACATGTTCGTGACAACCAGGATGCGGTAAGAGTCCATTGACGTCCGGAAAACAGAGGTCGGGCTAGCGACAATGCTGTTTACTTGAGCTGACTGTTCCCAATTCGACCCCTCACCCCCCGGCCCTTCTCACGGGGGGACGAGGGAATGCCCACTCGGCTCTTTGCATCGTGCGTTTCCCTCACGATCCATTGGCGCGCGGCCAAAGCAAGGCCATTTGCGTCACCGGAAGGGCGCGGAGAATGGCCATAGCGGTGAGGTAGAGGGTGCCGCCCACTCCACAGATGACGCACAGGTAGACAAAATCCTGAGAGGTCGTGACCGGCGGCGTCATCCAGGCCCGCAGCGCAAACACGCTGAGTGCAGCCAGCAACGCTGCGATCAGGTTTTTCCCGGCAAACCGGCCAAGCACCCGGTCCAACGCCGCGTTCAGGCCCCCAAGGTTTCTCCGGATTGCCCAACCGCACGCCAACAAGGAGCCGGTGAGGAAACCCAGCGGGATTCCTTTCGCCCCCATCCGCAAAACGCCCACATAAAAGAGATCGAAAATCAGGATCGAACTGTATTGAACCATCGAGAGGCGGAAGTACACACCCGGCTCGCGTCGCGCGAACAGGCAAAAATTGAGAAGGCGAAGGAAGGCGAACGGCAACAAGCTGAGGCTGTAGTAGAAGAAGATCATCGCCATCAGGTCCGTCGCTCCAGACGTAAACTTTCCGCGCTGGAAGACAAAGTGGATGATGCTGTGATTAAGCAGCAGGCAAAAAACCGCCATGGGCGAAAGAAGCAGGAGGCTCAACTCCAGCGTGTCGCGAAAGGTTCGGCGTTGTTCTTCGTGATTATTCGTGGCCACAGCTCGGGAAAGCACCGGCAGAGATGCGGTTCCTACGCTTCCCCCTAAGAGTTCAGCGATGGTACCAAGGATCTTGAATCCGTAGTTCAAGGCCGTCAACGTCCCGGCCGGAAGAAAAGAGGCGATGATGCGCTCGACCACCACCACGCCCTGCCAACCCAAAGCCCCCGCCACCTGCGCAGTCCCGGCGCCCCGTAAGTTACGAAAAGACTCGCCGCTTGCGGTCAGTGTCAGCGAATAGCGGGCGGGGAAAGAGAACTGCACGTAAACGCCCAGGACCAACAACTGAAGCAAATGCCCTGCCATATACCCCAAAACCATGCTATAGGGTCCGAAACGGCGGAATCCCAGGAGGACAAACAGAATCGTGGCGACGTTCCGGATGAACCCAGTCGCTGTCGAGAGCGCGAAGTAGTGGCGACTGAGCAGAAAGGACCTCAGCACCTCGGCAAGGCCGGCAGGAATGATGATGAGGAAGAGCCATCGCGACATCTGCGTCGCATCCTCGAGTTCAGAACGCACGAAGCCGGGAGCGATGCCGTGGATAATCCAGGGTGAAGCCGCAGCTCCCACCAAGGCGATCGCTCCCAAACCCAAGAAGAGAATATTGATCACGTAGCTGAAGCCTCGCCAAACCTCCTTCTCATCGCCCGTGGACTCCAAGGAAGCGAAAAATGGGACCAAGGAGTACAGGCCGGTCGCCGCGAGCAGATTCGTGATGATATAGGGGATCGTGTAAGCAACGTAAAACGTGTCGGAGCTTTTCGAGAGCCCCAGGTTGGCCGCAATGCTGGTCTCAACCAGGATTCCGGAAAGCCCCCCCAACAGGTTGAAGAACGCGACCACGATCGAGCTGCGCAGCATCTGATGCTTAGGATTCATTTCAAAAAAGGGCATTGCCTCGAAAATCATTCCTCACGCGACTGCATGTGCGAAATGGCGGGGTTGATTCTTATCGCCACCCCGGGCTGACTGGCGGGTTCGCGCTCCTCGCAAGAAACCTTGGCCCTCCCGGCCACGAAAGGCGTGGCGGTCACGAAGAGGAATGCCATGAGAACCGGCGACGTGCCGAAGTTGAATTCGAAACAGCCTTCGGCCAGGAATGCCAGCCACGCCGCAAATGCCCCGTCCGCGATCCAGCGCTGAGTGTATAGCTGCGGCCGAACCTTCCAAATGCCCCAGCCGAGGGCAGCCATGAGCCACACCCAGGCGGCCAGACAGGGCAAGCCACGCTCGGCGCCGAGTTGAAGAAAATCGTTGTGAAAGTGACTGTGAAAGCCGATTTCCGGCGCCTTCCCGGGCGGCAGGTAGAGATCATAAACTTCCTCGATGTTGTTCGGGCCTACGCCGACCCAGGGGTGAGATCGAATCATCTTCAGCGCCACCTGCCACATCTCGAGTCGGATGGAGAGCGCGGGCTCGCGGGTAGGATGCATCGCGAACTGGAGACGCTTCCGCACCAGGGACGGCGACGCCACATAGGCCAGCACCAGCAGGACGGGCAAAGCCCAGAGGCACTTGGGTCGCCAGCGAGCCACAAGGTAAAGCGTCGCTACGAAGCAACCCAACCACACCCCGCGGGTGAAGTTCAGCAGGATAGAGAGCGCGACAATGGCGAGCACTGTCCACCAAAGCCCTCGTCCGCGTCGAGCGCCCACCTGTTGATCGCCAGCCTCGTCCTGTACAGGGATCGCGGGCCGGCCGGCAGTGGACAAAAGCAGAAACCCCAAGAGCATGGCGAAAACCAGCATCTGCTGTCCGCCGAAGTTCATCCAGTGCCCCATGAACCCGTGGATGCGCGTGGATGTCAAATACTGATAGATCTGCTCAGGATGATGGGCCCGCACATCACGGTACTGGATGGTGAACTGTGCAATGGCAACCACGCCGGTTACAGCCGCGATGAGGAACAACGCTTGGAGGAGACGCCGCAAGTGCCCACCTCTCACCACCAGGTTCATCGCCAATAGCCATACGAAAAACAAGACCAGTTTCCGAACGGCAAACCAGCCTGCCGCGGGGTTTTCAGCCCAGAAGATTGGAACCACCGAAAATACGCAAAAGAGCGCGAGCGGGAGTTTGACAGGCAGAAAGTACACCGGGGGCCGGTCTTTCAGCAGATGAATCACGTACAAGACTGCGGCGCCGCCCAACAATGCCTGGGAAACGGCAATAGAGATCTGAAGCGTCAAGACGAAGAGACTGAAGAGGACAGAAGCCCATCGGGCGACCCGAGGCTCTGGCAGTTCGCTGCGCACCCATCCGAGGATATTCCCGAGGCTTTTCACCAAGGCCCTGAAACTGTATTGGAATCGGAAGACGAATTCAAGCTATACATCCGGCGGTACTGGTGTCATATGCGAGGCACGGGGCGAAGATCAGCGAACCGCGGGTTCGAGGAAGAAGAAAACGATTGCAGCGGGGGTGGGTTGCCCGTCTCAGGAGTGCGCTACAAATCTCCACAGCAGGCGAACTGCATCCTGTGTCAACAGGAACAGCAACAAAGGCCCCGTTGCCAGCACGTTTTTGTTGTAAGCAAGCGCCTGCGTCAGGTTCCCGTGAAAGAACGCGGCCAGGGCCCGGGTGCTGCCGCACGCGGGGCAAGCGGTGAGGTGGAACAGGTGCTTCCACAAGCAGATGTCCGGCCCCCGCCCCAGCACTTCTGGCGGGACAAGCACAAAAAGCACCAGGGCGAGAAGCAGCATCGCCCCTCGAGGTATTCCCTTCGAAAAGACAGCCATGGCCCCCTACATCCGCAGGGGTCTGCCGAGGGAGTCGGGCACCTTGTTTATGGTAATCAGGATGACGTCCACAAGGCTCCAGATTCCGCAGCCGCCTGCAGTAATTAGCTTCAGGATGCCCAACGCCGTATAACCGAGATAGAAACGATCGATCCCCAGAAACCCCAAGAACATCGAGAGCAGCACCGCTGACGACCATTCCTTGTCCCCGGGTTGAACGGGCGGAGTGAACTGGAGGGGACAACCCTGCGCGTCCGGGAGTTTCTTCAGAACGATGAGGAACACGTCGACGATCATCCAAATCCCGCAACCGCCCAGGGTGACGAGCTTCAGAATGCCTAGCCCCACGTAGCCGAGATAGAACCGGTCCACCCCGAAGATTCCGAGAAACCAGGAAAGCAGCGTGGCGGTAACGAGATCCTTGCCCTTTCCCTGCATGAGGCGCATCCCGCAGTGTATGCAGAATTCCTCAGGGGGAGTGACCTCCTGCCCGCAAGAGGGGCAGTATCGCGTGCCCAGTTGCGGACGCTGGCCACAGGCCACACAGAACTCAGCGCTATCGGCAAGTTGTCGCGCGCAATTCCGGCAATACATGATCAACCCTCAGGAAGAGGAAATCGAGATTCCTCGCTTGTGGTATTTATAGTGTCTGGCGCGGTAAATGTAAATGGGCCGGATAGGAATTTTTCGGATGGGAGCCGACGGGGCGCGAGGCGCGCGTGCGCAAAGGTCGCCCCTGGGCGCGCCGGGTCGGGAGGGCGTCCGTGCGCGGTGATCCTGCCGTGTGCACCCTTATTCCGTCACCGTGACCTCAATTGGCGCAGTAAGCGCCAGGCTTCCCCATTCCACCTTCAGCGTGACCCGCCTGATGTCATCTTTCGGGTGGGACAACGTCAGGGTGAGCTTCTCTTCCTTCGTTTCGCTTTTGACGATGGACATGGGGACTTTGAATTCCACCGGTGCTTTCAGGATATCGAACGCGTCAAGGTGTGCGGCACGGACCTTGACGGGATCGATAAATGCCAAGCTCCACTGCGATCCGTCAGCCGAGCGCTCGAGGCCGAGATAGTAATGCCCGGCGGGAACCTCTCTGCCCGAAATTCTCAGCGGTACACAGGACTCGAGGTCGGTCCAGAAATTGCTACCCAGACGCCAGACTTTGCCTTTGGTCATCGCGTCAAACTTCGGCGCATCTTCGTAAACGCTCTTCCACACGGGGCGGCCGTAGTTTATGGCGAACTGCCCGGCCGCCGTATTTTGCTTCGTGTTCCAGTAGAGGACGCGGGCGGAAGCCCGCTCATCCGGCTGGCCGCCTTCGGCGACGATGGCGGGCTGGGTTTGTTGACCGAGCACCGGCACGACGAATAGGATGACCATGAGCCCCAGAGCGGTACGCATCTTCATCAGACGTCTCCTCGGGTGGAAATGTTCCGGATGAATCTCGTACTTAACACGAGTGCGGAAAGCCCCTCGGGGCGGAACATCGAGTGTGCGCACCCCGGCGCGCAAACCTACGATCTGGAAGGTCCGCCATCCTGGTGCAGGGCAACAAGCTTCCGGGGCTGGCTTTAATTCGGCTCTCCGGCTGCCGAAGGGGCAAGGGCCACGTCGCGAGTTGGCTGGCCTGAGTTGTACGGCACCGGTTCCTTTTGCAGGGCCAAATCAATCACTTCCTGGATCGTCTTCACGTAGTGGAGTGTTAAACCCTCGAGCATCTGGCCGTTCAGATCCTCGTTAACGTTCGGCTCGTTGTCGGCGGGGAGAATCACCTCGACCACTCCGGCCCGCTTGGCGGCCAGCACCTTTTCTTTGATCCCGCCCACTGCCAGCACCTGGCCGCTCAGGGTGATCTCACCGGTCATGGCAACGCGAGGCCGCGCGGGCCGGTGGGTAAGGGCTGAGACCAGGCAGGCGACCATGGTGACTCCGGCCGAGGGACCGTCTTTCGGAATAGCTCCCGAGGGAACGTGGATGTGGATGTCCTTCGACTGGAAGAAATCCGGATCAATCCCGTAGTCAGCCGCGTGGGAGCGGACCCAGGCCAGGGCGGCTTGCATGGACTCCTGCATGACCTGGCCGACGTGCCCGGTCATGGTGAAACCCTTTCCGCCCTTCATGGCATCGGCCTCGACGTAGAGGACGTCGCCGCCCGTGGGCGTCCAGGCCAATCCCACCATCACGCCCGGCTGGCGTGTGCGCTCGATGATTTCGCTCTCCAGGCGATAGCGCGGGATCCCCAGTGAATCCCGCAGGTTGTCGGGAGTGACCAGAAGTTTTTCCGGGTGGCCTTCGGCCATTCGGCGCGCCTGCTTGCGGCAGAGCGTAGCGATTTCCCTCTCCAGGTTTCGCACCCCGGCCTCGCGGGTGTAATGGCGGATGATGTGTGCCAGCGCCTCCCTCGTGAACTCGATCTGCTCGGGAGTCTTGATGCCGTGCTCTTCGGTCTGTTTCGGAATCAGGTGCCGGATGGCAATTTCGATCTTCTCCTCCTCGCTGTATCCCTGGAGTTCCAGGACTTCCATGCGGTCGAGGAGGGCGGGGGGAATGGTGTCCAAGACATTGGCGGTACAGATGAACAGCACTTTGGAGAGATCGAATTGCACGTCCAGATAGTTGTCGCGGAAGTGTGCGTTCTGTTCCGGGTCGAGGACTTCCAGCAGGGCGGAAGACGGGTCGCCGCGAAAATCGCGCCCAATCTTGTCCACTTCATCCAGCATGAAGACGGGATCGCGGGTTTCGGCGCGCCGCATCCCCTGGATGACCTGGCCGGGCAAGGCTCCGATGTAAGTCCGCCGATGGCCTCGAATTTCCGCCTCATCGTGAATCCCACCGAGCGACATCCGCCCGAACTTGCGGTCCAGGGCGCGCGCAATCGATTTGCCCAGGGAAGTCTTGCCCACGCCCGGAGGCCCCACAAAGCACAGGATGGGTCCCTTGAGCTGCGGCTTCAACTGCAAGACCGCGAGGTAGTCCAGAATGCGCTCCTTCACCTTTTCCAGGTCCCAGTGATCCTCATCGAGGACCTGCTTCGCCTTGGCAATATCCACCCGGGTATCGCTGACTTTGGTCCAAGGCAGGACCACCAGCCATTCCAGGTACGTGCGCGTTACGTGGTAGTCAGCCGCGGCCGGCGACATTTTCGCCAACCGCCCCAACTCCCGGGTCGCTTCCTTGCGGGCTTCTTCCGTCATCCCGGCGGCTTCGATCTTCTTGCGCAGCTCCTCGATTTCCTGCTGCTCGTCGGCCTCGCCCAGTTCCTTTTGAATGGCCTTCATCTGCTCGCGCAGGTAGTACTCCCGCTGGCTCTGCGTGACCTGGTCCTGCACGTCCGACTGAATCTTAGAGCGAAGTTGCAGCACCTCTACTTCCCGCCCCAGTTGCCGGTTCAAACGTTCCAGCCGCATCTTCAGGTCGAGACTCTCCAGCAGCTCCTGCTTTTCACTGCTGGAAAGCGAGGGGAGATTAGCTGCGATGAAGTCCGCCAGCCGGGAGGGATCGTCGATGTTCATCACTACGGTTTGCAGGTCATCAGAAAGCGTCGGCGAGAGCTGCACGACCTGCTGGAACATCGTCATGACACTGCGCACGAGCGCGTCGAAGTCAGGTTCCTTTCCCGTGGGCGTAATGTCCACCAGGGGTTTTACGCGCGCACGCAGGAAGGGCTCGACTTGCGTGACTTCCTCGATGGCGATCCGCTGCAAGCCTTCCACAAAAATGAACAGACTCTGGCTGGGAAGCTTGATGATCTTATGGATGAAAGCCACCGTTCCAATCTGAAAGAGGTCGACGGGTTGGGGGTTGTCCACCCGGGGATCGCGCTGAGAAATGACTCCCACAAACTTGTCGTCCTCTTTCAGGTCACTGATGAGCTTCAGCGAACTGTCCCTTCCGACCGTCAGCGGCAGGATGGCATTGGGAAACAGGACGGTATCGCGCACCGGAAGAATCGGAAGCGAGGAAAAATCGATGGCAGCTTTTTGCTTGGAGGCCATTGGCCGACAACCTCAACGTGTATTTTCAATCAGCCCTGGCTACAAAGAACCTGGACTCTGAAATCTCATTGTATCACGGCGAGGCTCTCCCCGACGGGAAGCCCGTTAGTGGTACAGCTTGGATTTCTTGGTAGTGGGTCAATCTGCTACTGTAGCGGCGAGTTGACCTCGCCACATGGCGGCGTGAGGCCGCCTCTACACCAAGTTGTCCGCGACAGGCGGATCGCGCTACTGTGTATAATCCTGGACGGCAGCGAGCCCGCTAGATATCTTGCGTCAAGGCAGAGAACGGATTTTTGCGGCATAATGGAAGCAGGGGCTATAACTCTTGGGATGGGCAATGCCGCCAGGGAGGGCAGTGATGAAGTTCTACTCGTTTCAGATCGTTATTGAGAAAGAAGCGGAAGATGAAGGGTACTTCGCCTACACTGCCAACGTTCCCGGCTGTTTCAGCAATGGCAAAAGCATCGAAGAAGCCAGGCGCAACATCCGCCAGGCGGTCGAGCAGCATCTCGCCTCGATGCTCGCCCATGCCGAGCCTATCCTCCAGGATGACCGACTCGTGCACGTTGAGGAATTGACCGTGGCGGTTCCCGAATGAACCATATGCCGCAGGTGACGGTGCGCGAACTGGTGCGCTTCCTCGAAACGCAGCGTTTCGTCGGAGACCGGCAGTCGGGAAGCCATCTCACTTTCTGGCACGCCGGACGCAACGCGTCCGTTACCATCCCTTTCCGTACAGGCTGCGATATCGGCCGCGACTTAGCGGCGCGCATCCTCAAAGATGCCGGGTTTAGCGTCGAGGACTACCTTCGCCTGCGGGGGACGCAGTTTCCCCCTTGAGCCAGCCGGTTTGCAGTGTATAATGTGGGGGACTGCTCTCATATTGATCGCGACTAATATCATGCATCGCCTGCTCCTCGCCCTCCTGATCGCTCCCGCGAACCCGGTGGTGAAGTATTTCGTCAAACTCTTTCACAAAGATCCGTTCCGAGACATCTACCAAGCTAACGCTTTCGACCTCTCGATACTGATTCCGTACTTCACTATTCTCATTATTCTTTCGATCTACGGCATACATCGCTATTACCTCGTTTATTTGTATATAAAGAGCCGTGACAAGGCGCCGAAGCCGCGGCAGCAGTTCGCGGAGTTGCCGCGTGTCACCATCCAGCTCCCGATTTTCAACGAGCGCTATGTGGTGGAACGCCTGCTCGAGGCCGTTACGCGCATCGACTACCCCCGCGAGTTGCTGGAAATCCAGGTGCTTGACGACTCCATCGACGAGACCCGCATTGTCTGCTCGCGTCTGGTGAGTGAGTACGCGAGCGCCGGCCACCCTATCAGTTACCATCATCGGGACAACCGCGAGGGCTACAAGGCCGGCGCGCTCGCCGAGGGCATGGAGAGCGCCCAGGGCGAGTTTATCGCCATCTTCGACGCGGACTTCGTGCCGCCGCCCACGATTCTGCGCGACATGGTGCATTACTTCACCGATCCCCAGGTGGCGGTCGTGCAGGGCCGCTGGACGTGGATCAACCGCCATTATTCGAACCTGGCGGAAATCGAAGCCATTCTGCTGGACGGCCACTTCGTGATCGAGCACGGCGGCCGTAACTTCTCGGGCCGCTTCTTTAACTTCAATGGCACCGCCGGCATGTGGCGGCGCGCCGCCATCTACGATGCAGGCGGCTGGCAGCACGATACGCTGACCGAAGACACCGATTTGAGTTATCGGGCGCAGCTCAAGGGCTGGAAGTTCGTCTACGATCCCAACATTGTCTGCCCCTCGGAGCTGCCCGTCGAGATGAATTCCTTCAAGACGCAGCAGGCGCGCTGGGCCAAGGGGCTCATCCAGGTGGCGAAGAAGCTGCTTCCCGTCATCTGGCGCAGCGACCAGCCGCTCAAGATCAAGATTGAGGCTACCCTCCACCTGACCGCGAACATCGCCTATCCGCTGATGATCGTTTTTTCGGTGATCCTGCTCCCGGCTATGATCGTGCGCTTCTACCAGGGCTGGTTCCAGATGCTCTACCTGGACCTGCCGCTTTTCCTGGCCTCCACTTGCTCGGTTTCGAGCTTCTACATGGTGGCGCAGCGCGAGCTTTATCCGCGCCAGTGGCTCAGCCGCATCAAGTACATGCCTTTCATTATGGCGACGGGGATCGGCCTGGCCGTCACCAATGCCAAGGCTGTGATCGAGGCGCTCCTCGGCCAGCAGTCGGAGTTTGTACGCACGCCCAAATACCACCTGGAAGCAGGCGAAGACGGTTGGGAGCGCAAGAAATATGTTCGCCGTCGCGCCGGCTGGATCCCGATCGTCGAACTTTCCCTCGCCGCCTACTTCGCCTTCACTCTGGTCTATTCTTTCACCATGGAGAACTATCTGACCACGCCCTTCATGCTTCTCTTTTTCATGGGCTATTCCTATATGGGGACGATGTCCCTGTTCCAGACGCCGCTGCGGCGGCTCGGGAACGCACTGCCAGCACTCTTCCGGCCCCGCGCCGTGGAGCACGCCACCTAACCTGCCGGCCTGTTCATTTCCAACAAGGAATTGCTGATAACCGGGTCTTATAACGCCTGTGTCCTCGTCGGCGCCCCGTTTCCGTTGTGATTTTGCTGCTTGACCCATGCGTTATGCTGTACGCTTCTCTCCGGAGGGATTTCCATGCACCGAAAGCTTCCACGCAACGTTGTTTTTGTTTCGGCGGCACTGACATTGGCGGCCATCCTCGGGGATGGAGGGACAGCGTATGGATGGGAGCGTGAGCCGGTCGCGGTCTTCCACGAGCGTCGCGCGCGCCTGGTTCGCGACACTGACGGCGATGGCGTGGTAGTGCTTTTCGGCTATCGCGAGGCTGACGTGGCGGCCAGCGTCACGTCTTTCCACCAGAACGAAGGGTTCTATTACCTCACCGGCTGGAACGAGCCAGAGGCCATCATGCTGCTCGTGCCGCAGGCGCACCCGGCCGGGGCAGCCGCGGAGCTTGACAAAGAGATTTTGTATATTCCCCCGCACGACGTCCGCCAGGAAAAATGGACTGGCCCTAAGCTCGGCGCGGACGACGCCGAAGCTCCCGCCCGCACCGGTTTTGGCGCGGTTCGCGGCACGTCCCTTTTCTCCTCTGACCTGGCCGAGGCGCTCAAGTGCTTCTCCAAGATTTACACGGAACTGACGCCGCAGCCGGAGAGCGGCGAAGACTATTTCCAGGGGGAGATGCTGGGGAAAATTCGCAAGCTGGCGCCGCTTGCCGTCGTCGCAGACCTGCGCCCGGAGCTGCTCCGCCTGCGCATGGTGAAGACTCCGGGAGAGGTAGCTTTGATTCGCAAGGCCGCGGAGGCTTCGGTTGACGCACACCTGGCCGCCATGAAAGCCATTAGACCCGGCATGTGGGAGTACGAAATCGCTGCCCTCATGAAGTACGAATTCGAGCGGCGGGGTTGCGAGTGGCCGGCTTATCCGCCCATCGTGGGCTCAGGATTCTTTTCCACGGTTCTCCACTACGATCAGGACTGGAACCAGTTGCAGGACGGCGACGTGGTGGTGATGGACGTCGCGGGTTCCTATAGCGGCTACGCCAGTGACATCACGCGCACCTTGCCCGTGAATGGCCACTTCACGCCGCGGCAACGCGAGATCTACGAAGTCGTCCTGGGTGCGCAGAACGCGGCGCTGGCTGCCGCTAAACCCGGCGTGACCGTAGGCCGCGGTGGCACCAAGAGTTTGTACGAAATCGCCTACGAGTATATCAACACACATGGCAAGGATTTGCATGGCCAGCCGCTCGGACAGTACTTTATCCACGGTTTGGGCCACCCCATCGGCCTTAACGTCCACGATCCGGTCGATTACAGCCGGCCGCTCGAACCCGGCATGGTAATCACCATCGAGCCGGGCATTTACATTCCAGAAGAGAAAATCGGCGTCCGCATCGAAGACGATATTCTTATTACCCAGGACGGCAACGAACTCCTGACCCGCCGCCTGCCGCGCACGGTGCCTGAAATCGAAAAGCTGATGGCGGGAAAGTGAGCGTGCGCCGGCACGAGAAAGTGCACCTGGGAGGTGAGCCGTTCGGCGAATGATTCCCTGGGTTCCGTCAAAGTCCGATGGGCTTGAAAAGGACCCCTCAACTGCCCTCGTCTGTCGGGGGCGTTCTCGGAGAGCGCTTTGATTCTTTATTCCTATCCCTCTTCCTCTCTCAGAAGAGGGCCTGAGCGAGGTCCTGGATCAGGTCTTCCGCGGCTTCCACTCCCACCGAAAGGCGCACCAAGGCATCTGTGATGCCAATAGCCTCCCGCTGTTCGGGGGGGACGGCGCGATGGCTGGTCGAGGCGGAGTGCACAATCAGCGAGCGCGTATCACCCAGGCTGGCGGCGCGGGCAAAGATCTTGACGCGATCCATGACCTGCTTCCCGCCCTGGTACCCTCCCTTAGCCGTAAAGCTCATCATGGCCCCGAAGCCCTTCATCTGACGTTTGGCCAGAGCGTGGCCGGGATGATTCGGCAGGCCCGGGTAGTTGACGTGCTCCACCTGGGGGTGTTGCGCGAGGAACTCCGCCACCCTCTGGGCGTTCGAGCAGTGGGCCGACATACGCAAATGAAGAGTGCGCATGCCTCGCAGCATGAGCCAGGCATTGAACGGGCTCATGACCCCGCCGAAGTTGCGGAGAACGTCGTGGTTGAGGTGGGTGATATAGTCCTGGGGGCCGATCACGGCCCCGCCCATCGCATCGCCGTGCCCGCACAGGTACTTGGTCGCGGAGTGGACCACCACGGTGACACCCAGCCTCAGGGGTTGCTGCAGAGCGGGCGAGGCAAAGGTGTTGTCGATCATGGAAGGGATGCCGTGGGCGCGGGCGATCTGGGCCAACGCGGCAATATCGAGGATCTCCAGGATGGGATTGCTGGGTGACTCGAAGTAAATCAGGCGCGTGCTGGGTTGAATGGCCTTTTCGAAATCCTCAGCGTGCAGAGATTGAACAAAGGTGGTGGAGGCTCCCATGGCCGGAAGCTGCCGGTTGAGGAAGTTATAGGCCGCGCCATAGAGGGAGCGCGCCGCTACCACGTGGTCGCCGGCCTTGACGTATCCCAAGATGGCGGAAGAGACGGCTGCCATGCCCGTGGCGAATGCCTGCGCGGCTTCGCCACCTTCCAGCGCCGCGACTTTCTCTTCGAAGGCGTGCACCGTGGGATTCCCGTAGCGCGTGTACATGTACCCAGGCTTCTCGCCGGAATACAACGCGGCCATTTCATCCGAATCCACGGCTGCGAAGCTGGTGGACTGGTAAATGGGCGTATCCACGGCTCCTGTAAGCCGGCAGGGACCTTCACCGGCATGCACGGCCAGCGTAGCGAATCGGTAGTCGTCTCCCATGGTGCACCTCGCGATAGCTGATTCCCTGGACTGCCCGGGGAAGAGTTAAGGGTAACCCCGCGTAGGCAGGATTGGGAAGAGCCAGTTGGAAACGAAAATGGAGAGCCATTGGCGGCCTGGGCGCAATGCCCTTCTCATCCCGTACCTCCCCGCAGGCGCGTTGTCGCTGGACATCACTTGGGGAAATGGCTAGACTTTTGTACTGTGGATAAGGAGTTTTCTAGGAGGATGCTTTATGCCTCATTGCCCGGAATGCGAGGCAGTGATTGAAGTCGAGGACGACGTTGAAGAAGGCGCCAAGTTGGATTGCCCCGACTGCGGAGCGGAGCTGGAAGTCGTGAACACCAACCCGGTGGAACTCGACGTCATCTCGAGCGGAGACGCGGAAGAGGAAGATGAGGCCTGGTAAAGTGGATTCCAACAATTCCAAGACACATCTTGAGTTCGGCCCGGAACCGGAGTGGCACGAACCTGGCCACGCAGGGCTGAAGCTGGTCGCGCTCACGGCCCTGGTCCTGACCGGGGTGCTCGTTTTCGGCTGCGCGACTGGACTTGCGAAGGAGAAGAAGCCCACCTCGCGAACCGTCTCGGGCCTGGTGCTCGACGAGGCCGAAAACGGAATTGAAGGTGCAACGATTGAGTTGACCGATGTCCAGACCGGCAAGGTCGTGGCGATTTACTCCCAGGAAGGGGGGCAATACCGCTTTTCCGACCTCCTGTTTTCGCACGACTACAAAATCAAGGCGACGTTCAAAGGAGTCTCCTCGGAGATTCGCCAGGCCAGCTCGATCGATACGCGCCCGCATCTTGTCATCAACTTCACTCTTTCCGGAGTGAAACACTGATCAAATCTACGTGGAGGATCCTGACGGCGTTCGGGGTGTTCCCGCTCCTGACCGAGAGAAGCATCGGCGGGAAGGGAACGATGGCCGAAGCCGTAATCTGTTCAGATTCCAGGGGACGCTGCGGGACCCCAGGATCGCCTGAAGAAGGAGCTCAAACCTGATGAGATTCAAGACCCTCGCCATCCACTCTGGCTACAATCCCGCCGAGCACCTCGGTGCGGTGATGACGCCGATCTATCAGACGTCCACGTTCGCCTTCCGCGGAGTCAAACAAGCCGGTCCGTATGATTATTCTCGCAGCGGAAATCCCACCCGGACGGCGCTGGAGGCGTGTCTTGCCGCGCTCGAAGGCGGGACGAGCGGCTTTGCATTCGCTACGGGCATGGCTGCCGAAACAACCGTGCTCATGATGTTCCAGAGCGGTGACCGGATTATCGTTCATAGCGACCTTTATGGTGGAACTTACCGGTTGTTCCAGACGGTCCTTCAGAACAAGGGGGTTTCGGCCGTCTACGTGGATCTTCGGGACCTCACCGCGACGGAGCAGGCGTTGGGGGGCGGCGCCAAGGCCGTGTGGATCGAATCGCCGACCAATCCGCTGATGAACCTGGTGGACCTCCGGACCGTGGCTGACCTCGCGCATCACTATGGCGCGCTCACGATTTGCGACAACACGTTCAGCTCCCCGTATTTTCAGCGTCCGCTCGACTTCGGCATCGACATCGTCGTTCACTCCACGACCAAATACATCAACGGCCACTCCGACGTGGTCGGTGGGGCAGCCGTGGTCAATGACCCAAAACTCGCGGAGAAGATCGGGTTCCTGCAAAATGCCATGGGCACCTGCGCCGGCCCGCAAGACTGTTATCTCGTGCTACGCGGAATCAAGACTCTGGCCCTGCGCATGGAGGAGCATAACCGCAATGCCTTGACGACGGCGCGCTGGCTCGAACGGCAACCCCAGGTTGCCGAGGTATCGCATCCGGGCCTGGAATCGCACCCGCAGCATAACCTCGCCAAGAAGCAGATGAGCGGGTTTGGGGGTACCTTCTCGTTCCGCCTGCGGGGCGGCGAGGAGGCCGTATTCCGGATGCTCGAGGGGCTCCGTGTCTTCACGCTGGCAGAGTCCTTGGGCGGGGTGGAGTCATTGATTGAACATCCGGTCACGATGACACACGCCTCTGTGGATCCCGTCACGCTGGCCCGGATGGGAATCACCCCGGACCTGATCCGGGTTTCTGTCGGGATTGAGGATGTCGAGGACCTGATCTCCGACCTCGCTTCCGCCCTCAGCCGCTGAGCAGGCTGGCGCTGTCATCCTGAGTCCCGGTTCTTTCGGGACGAAGGATCTGCGTTCGTACTGGTTACTTAAAACCCATGCAGATCCTTCGCTGCTGCTCAGGATGGCAGTATAGGTGATGGGTTTCCTTCATCGAGTTTCTGCCCATCACAGGCAGCCGATAGGCTGTCAATGCTCAGGATGACATCATGAAAGTGTATTCCCACGGCCACTGAAACCCGCCTGTCCAACTCAGGGGTGACAAACTCGGGTTAGCTATTACCGGGGGGCCATCACGCGCAGGGCGTGGGGCACGACTTCAATCGTGGCGGGTAATTCCTGCAGAAATTCCCCATCACCGAACAATTCCATGGGTGAAGAGGAGCGTAAAGTGATTTTGCGTGCCTGAAAGTACTTGATGCGCGGGTGGCGCAGATGATCACCACGGTAGGCGCGCGGGATCCAGCGCAGGAGTTCGAGGCGGCCCATATAGGGAACGATGCAGACATCCAGGAGTCCGTCTTCGAGCTTGGCGTGTGGCGCCATCTTCACGCCCCCCGCATAGGAGCAGTTGTTCCCCACCACCGCGAACAAGACTTCTTCAGAGAAGGACGCTCCATCGGCAATGAGTTCGAGAGGCCGCGGCCGGTATTCTTTCAGGCAACACAGGAGCGACCAGATATAGGCCGGTGAGCCGCTCAGCCAACGGGCTTGCTCGTTCGTGTAACGGTTGACGATGGAGTCGAATCCCGCTCCCGCCACGCAAGCGTAAACCACCGGTCCGACGCGGGCGAGGTCAACTTCGCGGACTCGACCATGCAGCAGGGTCTGAGCCGCGGCGCGTGGGTCAGTGGGTATGCCCACCCCCGTCGAGAGATCGTTTCCCCTCCCGGCCGGCAGGAGTCCAAGCGGAATCTCCGACCCGTACAGTTCGTTGATGACGTAGTGATGCGTTCCATCTCCGCCGGCGGAAACGATCAGGTCGGGTTTTTCCTCGCGGGCCTGCCGCGCCAGTTCCGTCAAGTTTTGCGCGTTCAGGCTCTCTCGGACTTCGAACTCAACGCCCTGCCGGCGGAAGGCTTCGAGCGCGGGTTTGACCAGGCGGCGTGCTCGGCCATGCCTTGCAGCCGGATTGACCAGGATGATGATTCTCACGAGTCCGGGTGGGAAGATTGCAGAATCGGCGGGGGAAAGTCAAGGCAGAGAAGTAGTATCCGGCCGGAGTTCAGGCCCTGTTGCCGGCCGGGGCTCCGCCCTGCCGCGGGTCCACAAATGTCTCAGCGCTTGAAGCGACGGCCTCCCCTGACAGGCTGCACAAAATCCCCTCACACTGTCATCCTGAGGACCCAAAGCCGGTCCCGTTCACTTCGCTCAGGGCAGGCTCTGAGTGAAACGAAGGAAGGATATTCGCTTGAAAACTCAAATGCAGGGGTCCTTCGCTTCACTCAGGATGACGGCATCGGAGCGTTTTCCCGCAACTTGCTAAGAATGGGTACGTTGCATCGCCATGATCGTAAGGTCGTCGAGCAAGGGCTGCCCGGAACGGAAAGCATGCAATTCCTCCAGGCAAGCGCGAATCAGGGATTCCGGGGGCAACTCGCCCCGTCGCGTCAGGAATTCCATAAGACGCTTCTCGCCATATTCTTCGTTGGCGAGGGATAGTGCTTCCGAGGCGCCATCCGTGTAGAGAAACAGAGTTTCGCCAGGAGCAAGCCGCACCTCCTGCGTGGAGTAGCGCCCGTCGCAGAACATGCCAAGCGGAACACCCGTGGCTTCCAGCCGCCTGACTTTCCCGTGCTGAAGCAGCAGTGCGGGACAATGTCCAGCGTTGCACAACTCCAGGGCGCCCGATGAATCCGCCCGTCCACAGATGAGTGTGGCAAAAAACGTGGACATCGTAGACTCGCAGAAAATGCGGCTGGCGCGCTCTACGAGCGCGTGCGTGGGAAGAGCCGCGGGGGTCAAGGTGCGCAGAATGGCACGCAATTGTGACATCAGCAGGGAGGCAGCGACTCCTTTCCCCGACACATCGCCGAGGGCGAAGAAGAGGTTCTTGGAACCATTCTCACGCGCCAGGAGGTCACAGTAGTCTCCACTCACCAGACCGAGGGGTTGGTAATGATAAGACACTACCCAGCCACCAAATCTCAGATTTGTCTCCGGCAGTAATTCGCGCTGAAGCTGCGAAGCCAACTCGAGGTCCTGCTCGAGCGCCCGGCGTTGATCCGAGCTCAGGTGATCTACGCATAACCTGACCAAGGGATCTGCGAGCAGTCGATCTTTTTCGATCGGGTCATGGCAGGCCTCACACAGGCCGTACGTCCCCGCCTCCATGCGGGTCAGCGCAGCGTCCACTTCGTTCAAGAGTTGCGCGACGCCGTCCTGCGGTTCAGCCACCCTCGCGGCGGACTCCAGCCGTTGGCGTCGCGCCAGCAACTGGTCACGCAGAAATGAGTCTGTAATCTCCGGCATATTCTTCCTCCAAGAGAATCTCCGCCGCGTGAGGGACCGATCCCCCGCTTCATACCTTGTTGCTTCTTAGATTCTCCTGCGACCCATTCTGGCACAGGAAGACGGCGGCCGAAACCCGTTTCTTGCTGTCTGCAGCCGGGGAGGGCCGGCGCTATCCCAACCTGCGTTGGGATAGCGCCGGGGTTAGTGTGGCTGCATGCTAGAAAGTGAGTCTTCCTACAAGCTGCACGTTTCGCGGGTTGGTCACGGTACCATTCCACATGCCGAAGAGCGTATCGCCCACGCCCGTGTCAAAGGCACTGGCCCCGAAGCATTGGGTCGAGCAATTGAAGGTGTGCCAGTTCCAGATGTTGAAGAGCTCCGCCCGCAACTGCAGCGTCAACTGCTCCTTGATTTTGATGTCCTTGACGAATCCCACGTCATTATTGTGGTAACCGAAGGTCCGCAAGTTCGAGATGCGCGGACCCACCCCCGCGTAGAAGTTGAAGTCGTTGTAGTTCTCGAAGGCGCCCTCGTTGAAAAGGGGGAGGTTGGGATTGAAGTTGCTTTTGCTCTGCGCCCACGGGTTGGCCCCAGGCAGGATGCCCGGGAGGCAACCCTCCGCGAACTCTCCTGGGATATTGCAGTAACCGGACCTGAAGTACAAGGGGACTCCCGACGAAGCTCGCAAGACGCTGCTGACAGACCATCCGCCCAGGAAGCCGTTGACGAATCCGGGCAGGTGGGCCCCCCAGCGTTTCCCCTTGCCGTAAGGAAGATCATAAACCAGGGACACCGAAAGTAACTGCGGGACATCGTCCACGGCGAGAGCTTTGTTGCGTTCCCGCTGGAACGGGCTGATCACTCCGTGCACGCTGCCGAGTGTGGCCGTCACTTGTGTGTTATCCGTGTCATCGATCGTCTTGGACCAAGTATAGGAAGTGAGCAGCCAAAGCCCCTGCGAGAAACGCTTCTCTACTTTGGCCTGTAAAGCATGGTACGTGGAGTTACCCGCGTTTTCCGTAAGACCGAAGAGGTTGTTGCAATATTGGGGGAAGGGCGCGAGGGCCTGAGCGACGGTGGGCGCGCAGGCCTGCATTTGATTGGCCCAGCCGGGGTAGGGGGCGGGAACGCCGTCCACTTCCGTGTCGGTCGGACCAAACGAGTCATACAGTTCCTGCCCCATTGACAGGTACTTGGGGTCAACGGCGTTGATGGGAGCGGTTTGGGAGGGCAGCCGAGTTCCCTTGTTTCCCACATACGCAAGGTTGAAGTAGGAGTTATTGCTGAGTTGGTGCTCGATGGTGAAATTCCACTGTTGCGCATAGGGGCGGCGATTGGAATTAAAGGGGCGGTAGTTGGGCCCGCCCTGACCATTCAGATAGCTTTCATCTATGAACGGTGGACGTTGGAAGTCCTGGGGCAAACCGTTCTGAAGCAGGAAGGCAGGAGTCAGCCCGTCGTTCGTGCTGCCGAAGGAGGGAATGGCGTAGAAACCATCCTGCGCTACACCGCCGCCCCACCCCGGGTAGAACATCTGACTATAGAAGATGCCGTAGCCGGTTCGCACGACGGTCTTGGATGTCATCGAATAAGCAATTCCCAGCCGTGGGGCAAAGCCCTTGAGCCAGACCTCTTCCGGCGTGCGCCGGCCGAAGCTCGCTGTCCCCCACTTGGTTCCGGCGAAGACCAGACTGCCGGGGAGCCCCCCGGCTCCTGGGTTCGGCCTTGTAGGGTCGAAGAACGACTGTTCATCGTGCTTCTCCTGGGCAGGCGTAAACGTATCCCAGCGCAGCCCGTAATTGATGCTCAGCTTCGACGTGGCTTTCCAGGTATCCCCGACGTGCAAGATGTAAGCCGCCGCGCGCGGATAATTGGAAGCTATATTGAAGAAGGTGGCGGATCCGGAATCAACCTGGCCGAGCAGGAAACTCGCGATGGGGCTTCCACTGAGAATGCCCGCTAGTCCCGTCTCCCCGGAGGAGAACGAGAAGTTTCCGGCCGGCGAAGCATAGCCGTTGTAATTGCCACGGTTGTTTTCGGCCAGCCAGCGATACTCTCCGCCGAACTTGATGGTGTGCTTGTTTCTGACCCAGGTAATCAACTCGTTTCCGGTGAAATCGGGACGGGCTGTGACGTTCTTGATGTTTGGACCGCCGTAGTTATCCCCAAGGGTTATAAGACCCAGATTCAGGACCGGCGGGTAGTCATGTGTGGCGACGCCGGGGATTTGAGGAAACAGACTGGCGTACTTCCAGTCGAGGGACCCATAGCCCTCCATCCGGTTGTGGTATCCGATGGCGGCGTGGCTGAGCAGGTTGGGTGAGAAGGTGTGGTCCCAGTTCATGCGATCGACGAAGGCATACTCTGGGGCGGCGCCGTTCTCATTGCTGATCTGAACCGGCAGGGTGGAGACGGGGTTAGGATGCGCGCCCTGATAGTAGATCGTCGCCGAGACGTGGTCGGAATTACGGATGTACTGATCGATCCGCAGGTCGAGGTAGTTGGTGTGGAAGAGCAATTCCTCTGACCGGGGTTTCGGCACAACGTAGTTGTTGAGGATTCCCGGCTGGTTCGGTGGAGGCAGATACTTGAGCCAAGCCGGCGCCAACGAGTTGACCAGCCGAGGATCCTGAGGACAAATCACATTCGGGGTATTGCCGTTGCAGCCCATGAATTGATCGCGCAGATAGGGCAGGTTGGTTGGCCCTACGTTTTGGGTGGGATCGAAGCTGGGGTTAGCCCGCAGCGTGTCCGGATCATAAACGGGAATGAGATTGCCGTAAGAGTCCACCCAGTCGCTGAAGTCTCCCTGCCGTTCCTGCATGGTGGGCAAACTCAAGATGGGGCGCTCCAGCGCGCCACCCGTGCGGTAGCCCTCCAGGTTCAAGTAGAAGAACGTCTTGCGGCTCTTGGGGTATAGGTGGGGAATATATAGGGGTCCTCCAAACGTCCCGCCGAATTCATTTTCCAGGTCGGCTGGGCGCTGGTCTACGCCATACTGCCGCGCATTGAGGACCGTGTTGCGGAGATATTCGAAGGCGGCCCCATGGTATTGATTCGTGCCCGACTTGGTTTCCAGGATAATCTGCCCCGAGAGGCTGGACCCGTACTGGGGCTCGTAAGTGGAGGTCAGCACGCTCAATTCGCCGACCATATCAGGGGAGGTGGGGAAGTCGGTTTGGGCGGACACCATGCCACTCTGGCTCATGAGTCCTTCCTGCAAGCTGACGCCGTCCAGGATCGCCTCGTCGCCCGATTGCAGGCCGCCGTTGATGCGCGCGTCGAAGGCATTTCCGCCGCTGCCGGTGCTCACACCGGGCATCAGGATAGCGAAATTGGCCGCGGTGCGGATCGTGCCGGAGACTTCCAGCGGCAGTTCTTTAAGAATCTCCGGCGTAACGCTTCCCTTGACCTGGGCATCGGTCGTGTTGAGGGGAGAAGCATTCGCCGACACCTCCACGGTTTGGAGGGCCGTACCCAATTGCAGGGCCACATCCTGTTGGGCTCTGGCATTCATGGTCAGCTCGATCCCTGTCTGCACATAGTCTTTGAAGCCTGGCGCGTGAGCCTTCAGCTCATAGATACCAGGCCGCAAATTGGGGAAGGAGTATAGGCCGTTTGCTCCTGAGATGGTTTTGTTGACTGTTCCCAAGGTAGCCGAATTGAGCGTCATTTGCGCGTTGGGAACTGCCGCCCCCGTCGGGTCGACTACCGTCCCGCTAAGCGTGGCATTTGTACTCTGTCCTTTGGCCAGGCCAGGAACGAGCAGGGTGAATAAACACGTAACCCATAAGGCCCTCGAATGACCTTTTTTCATCTCAGCCTCCTTTGACCCTTCAACCGACGCGAGAAACAAATTCCAGCGAGGCAAGAAAAGGCTAGCCGAAATCTTCAACCTGTCAGTGACGTCCCGATTCTCGTCTTCCCCGGGCTCATGACCGTCGCCCAGCGCGGATTAGTCGGGCGATAGGGCAAATGCGACTGCCTGACCGCCTCGACTTCTGGACGATGACCCGACTCTATGCGCCGGGGAAATGCTTGTCAAGGAGAAGTCCGCCTACCTTTCGATTCGGCTGCAAGGGGAGAAAACGAAACGTTTTCAGTTCGATGCTCGCCCGCCGGATTCCGGAATTCCCTGGAGCCTTCCTTGTAGTCCATCACAAAAAAATCGCACTAGTGGGGGCGTTCCTGGGGGCTATCCTGTTTCAGTTTCTGAAAGGCCTGCCACTCGGCATCGGCCCTGGGCTTATCGCCCCGGCGCGTGTAGATGCGGCCGAGCAGATAGTGAGGTTCGGGGTAAGACGGATCGTTGCGCGCCGCTTCGAGGAGTTCCTGGCAGGCTGCATCGTCCTTCTTCTCTTTCTCCAGCAGCAGGCCCATCTGGTAGTGCGCTTTCGGGAAGTGGGGATCGTCCTTCAGAGACTCCTGCAAGTAGATTTCGGCTTCGCCCAGTCTTCCGAGTTTCACGAGCAGCGTGCCCAGGTTCAAGGGCGGCCAAGGGGAGGGAAGGCGCCCGGAGCGGTTCATGAGGATTGCCTGCTGATAAATACGAATGGCGTCGTCGTACTGCCCCAAGGCCTCGTAGGTTAGCCCCAGGTTGTCGTAGGCCTTCATAAACGCGGGATTGAGCCTCAAGGCCTGTTGCAATTGGGCTTCGGCGGCCTTGAACTTCATGGCGTCGTAGTCGATGCGCCCGAGCCAATAGGGATAGAGGGGATTGCGCGGGTCCGATTGCGCCAGCCGTTCCAGTTCCGGGCGCGCCCAATCCCGGTGGTTCATGATGATGTAACTCAGCGCCAAAGTGAACCGGTCGCGGTCAGGGAGCGCTGCAAGCGCCTCGGCCTTTTTCAGGGCCACGGCACAATTCAGGTACTTGCCATCCAGGAAGAAAATGCTTCCCAGGGTGGTGAGCAGCGCTTGCACTTGGGGATGACGCAAGCTTTCTCCGGCTAGCAGCGTCTCAGCGCGCGCGTAGTCGTGCGACTTTACGGCCTCGCGCAGAGTGGCGCGCTCGGCGTCGCCCAGCGGCAGTTGCTGATAAGCGTCCGCGGTCGGCTCGGCAGAAGGCTCGTCGTCGAGGTGCACTTGTTGGCTAGTGGCCAGCCCCGCACAACACAACACCGCGAGCAGAACGGCGCCTATGAAGGTGGACCTCTTCAAAAGCAGCAACAGTTCCTCCCCGCCCCCGGGCCGACCAGTGGTTAGCAGCAGCCCTGCTCGCCCTTCCGGCAGGCCCCCAAATCCGCCCCGCCTGGTGAGGAATTCAAGCTACGGCCTCACCTCAACCGTGCGCATAAACTCCAAGGCTCGCTGGGCCCTTTCCTCTTTGAGCTGCTCAAACCGCTTCGCCTGCTCCTCCGCCTTCGGATTCTTGGTGCGCTGATACAAAATCATGAGATTCAGATTGGCGGCGTAGCCGTCAGGTCTCAGCTTGAGCGCTTGCTCGAGCGCTTCCTCCGCCGGGGCATACTCTTTTTGCTTTAAATGGATGAGCCCCAGTTCCGCGTAGGCGTCGGCATAGTCGGGGCGTGCCTGGAGCGCCGCCTTGAGGCGACGAAGGGCTTCGGGATACTTACCCTGCCGGTTGTCGATTCTTCCCAGGTAGAAGTTGGCCCCCGCGGCAGTCTGGGGGTCGTTGGCAACAGTTGAGAGGACCTTCTCGGCCGATTCATCGTCGAGGCTGTTAAAATAAGCGACGCCCAAGGCGAGCCGACCACGGGGATCATGGGGCTTCAGCACACAGTATTCCTTGAGATAGGGGATGGATTCATTTGCCTCCTTACGCTGCATGGTCACGACCCCCAGGGCGTAATTGTAATAGGCGTTATGGGGGTTCAGAGCGACCGCTTTCTTCAGGGATTGGTAAGCCTCCTCGGCCAGATCCTGCTCGAGGCACACTATTCCCCAAAAGAAATGGATCGACCCGTTGTTCGGCTCGAGCTCGCGTGCGTGGGCCAAGTATCCCAGGGCCCCCGTGTAGTCCTTTTGATCGTCTGACACCCGCGCCAGGTCGAGCAACACGGGGACTGAGTTCGACTGGAGTCGCGCGGCTGCCTCCAGCGCCTGGCGCGCCTCCGCGAGTTGCCCCGCCCTCCTATACAGCAGCCCCAGGCTGTGCAGAGAATCAAAAGATGCAAGCTGCCGCGCCTCGAGACCCTGCAGGAGCTTGAGGGCCAGAGAGGCCTCCTGGCGGGACGCCAGGACGGGCAGGATGCTGGTGACGTCGGCCTCTACCAAGTCCGGGCTTGCGAGCAGTTGCTTCTCGGTGGCTTGGGCCTGGGTCCGGTTTTGGAGGCCCGCGTAGTCGGCACAGCGCACCGCCAGCGCTTGCGCCCGCTCCTGTAAGTCCCGCGGCAGGTGAGAGAGATGGGCGAGCGATGCCGCGTAGTCGCCAAGCAGCATCCGGAGTAGGGCACCTTGGTAATTGGCCTCTGTGTTCCCCGGTTCGAATTGCAGGAGTCGCTCGTAAGTGGCCGCACCTTTCTTCCGGGCTTGCGGGTCCTTGGAGGCGTTCTCCTGGTAGAGACGCCCCAGATTCAGGTAGGGGCCGGTGAAGCGCGGATCAGCCGCAATAGCCTTCTGAAAGGTCGTCTCCGCCTCACTGTAATTCCGCTCCTGAGCCTCCACCACGCCCAGCAGATTCAATGCCCCCGAATGCCCGGGATTGGTTTTCAGATACTCCGAGAGCAGGCTCTTGGCCTCCCCCAGCTTGCCGCTTTGGATGAGCTGTGGGACCTGCTGGAGTTCGTCCGCGGCTCTCGCCTGAGGGGCAACACCCGCAGCGGGTGCTGAGATCAACAGGATCGCAGCCAGTGGCAGAAGCTGGCGACGCAACCTGCTGCCTTCGCGGGCAGGCGTTCGCGGCTCTTCGGGCGCGATGTGAAACAGGGATCGCATATTCGCTAGCCTGCTATTCTGCACCCGGCCATCGTGTGCACGCAACATGAAGCGGCAATGATGAGGCGTTCCCTGAGAGCGGGTCAGCGGGATGAGTGGTTATTCCCATGAGATACGAGCCCTGGCCGGGGCAAAAGATCGTAGCCCCACAGCATGAGAAGCTGTGAAATAATCCCCCAAGAAGGTTAGGCTGCGAAAGCTGGCATAAAGATCGTTATTTCCGACGAAACAGAAGGGTACGTAAAATCCAATTACGAGAAACTGCCGTTCGTCGGAAGGTAGTTCAAAGGCCGGAAGGAAGAGGTGCGACCTCCCATTGATTTGGTTCCTAAAGAGATGCTTGACCTGCGGTTCAAGGAATTCCGCGAAGGGACGATGTACTGTCTGAGCTTCCGGAAGCGCCGAGTGTAACGTAAAACGAAGCTGGATTTCCGGCGGTGCAGGTGGTTAAATCCTGGCACGCTTCATCGCTGAGAAAAAACAGGAGGGTCGAAAGGCGGAACTTGCGCTGAGTGGGATTTATGCATCTTCAAACTCGTATCGAAGAACTTTATGCGCGTGAAACGAAGCACTTTGGGGAGGAATTCTTCCGAGCTTTCGAAGAGCTGAAGGCGGCGCTGAATGAGGGCCGGGTGCGCGCGGCAGAGTCGGATGCTGGTTCGCCTTCGGGCTGGCGCGTGAATGCCTGGGTGAAGAAGGGAATCCTGCTGGGGTTCCGCATCGGGCGAATGGTGGAGATGCATGCAGTGCCCTTTAGTACAGCAGATGCCGAGCTGAAGCCCGGCGCTACGGAAGAGGCCCAACACCTGACAGCGGACGTTGCGCTACAAAACCAATTCCTCGACAAGCACACGTTTCCTCTGAAGCAACTCCCGCGCAACCAGAACATCCGCGTGGTGCCCGGCGGTTCCTCGATTCGCGACGGCTGCTACATCGGGAAGAATGTGACCTGCATGCCGCCCATGTATGTGAACGTGGGAGCTTACGTGGATGACGGCACGATGATTGACTCTCACGCCTTGGTGGGGTCATGCGCGCAGGTGGGCAAGCGCGTGCATATCAGCGCCGCGGCGCAGATCGGCGGCGTGCTGGAGCCGATTGGCGCGCTGCCAGTAATCATCGCAGACGAAGTGCTGGTGGGCGGCAATTGCGGCGTGTATGAGGGCGCCATGGTGGGCAAGGGCGCCGTGCTCGCCGCGGGGACCATCCTCACAGGTTCGACGCCCGTCTATGACTTGGTGCGCGACGCCGTGTACCGGCGCGAGGGCGATCAGCCACTGCGGATTCCGGAAGGCGCCGTGGTCGTTCCTGGCGCGCGCGCCATCACGAAAGGCCGCGGGAAGGAATTGGGAATTTCCCTCTACACGCCGGTCATCATCAAATACCGCGATGAAAAAACCGACCAGGCTGTGCGGCTGGAGGAGTCGCTCAGATAAAAAACCGTCAGTTCGGGAATCGCCGGTCCCAGGGGGTTGCTCTGGTACCTATCCAGTTTTAAGTCGAATTAACCTGAATAAATTAACCTGAATAGCTGTTGACGTCCGGGATGGGCTATGCTAACTTACCTACCGACTGGTCGGTATCCAGGGCCGGCCAGGAATTGAGAGCATAAGACATGGGCAAGCTTTTCAACGGCTCCGAAATCCTGCTGGAGAGTCTTAAGCGCCAAGGTGTGGACGTCTTCTTTGGCCTGCCGGGGGGGTCGGTCCTGCCGCTCTACGATGCGCTTTACAGTGCCGGCATCCGCCACATGCTGGTTAGGCACGAGCAGGCGGCAGCCTTTGCCGCCGACGGGTACGCCCGCGTCACCGGGAGGCCGGGCGTATGTCTGGGAACATCCGGGCCGGGCGCCACCAATCTAATCACGGCCTTGAGCTCGGCCATGATGGATTCGATCCCAGTGGTTGCCCTAACCGGCCAGGTTCCGGCTGCGCTGATTGGGAAGGATGCTTTTCAGGAAGCCGACACCATCGGCATGAGCCTGCCCTCGACCAAGCAGTCGTTTTTGGTCCGCTCTGCCGCTGACATCCCCGCCATCATCGATCGCGCTTTCCGGTCTGCAGTTTCGGGACGGCCGGGGCCGGTATTGATTGATCTCCCCAAGAGCGTGCTGATGGATAAGGCTGAGCCCTCGTACCCCTCCGGCGCTGGCGCCGAACGGCCCGACCGGCAGCGGGAGTGGGTGGACGCCGACCTGGAGCGAGCGGCGGACATGATCCTGGCGAGCCGCCGGGCGGTGCTTTACGTGGGCGGTGGAGCGGTTTCTTCCGATGCCTCGGCGGAAGTGCGGGAGATTGCGGAGTTGACCCACATTCCGGTCACCACGACTTTGATGGGTTTGGGCGCTTTCCCTTCGCGGCACCCGCTCTCCTTGGGCATGTTGGGCATGCACGGCTCCTATGCCACCAACATGGCGATCTGCAATTGTGACTTGCTGGTGGCCATCGGGGCGCGGTTTGATGACCGAGTGACGGGCCGGCTAAACGGCTTTGCCCAGAGCGCCAAGAAAATTCATTTTGACGTTGACCCTTCCGAGGTCAACAAGAATGTGCCCGTGGATGTCGCCCTGGTGGGTGATGCCCGGGAGGCGCTGCGGGCCTTGCTTGACGTTTTGAAGCGGCGCCGGACGCTTCCGGCCCCCGAACGCCAGCAGTGGTTACAGCGCATTGAGTCCTGGCGCGGCGAACATCCGCTGACCTACGACAAATACGCGAATACGGTCAAGCCCCAGCAGGTAATTGAGTCCATCGGCCGGCACGCGGCTGAGGATGCCATTGTGGCTGTGGATGTGGGCCAGCATCAGATGTGGACCGCGCAGTTTTACAACTTCCTGCGGCCGCGGACCTGGCTCTGCTCCAGCGGGCTGGGGTCCATGGGGTACGGGTTTCCTGCTGCCATGGGCGCGCAGATGGCCTTTCCGGAGCGCCAGGTCGTTGCCATTGTGGGGGACGGCGGATTCCAGATGACTTTGAACGATCTGGCAACGGCGGTGCAATACCGCGTGCCCGTCAAGATCGCGATCATCAACAATCGTGCTCTGGGCATGGTGCGCCAATGGCAGGAAATCTTCTTCGAAAAGCGCTATTGCGATATTGAGCTCGACTTCGCGCCGGATTTTGTCAAGTTGGCTGAGGCTTATGGCATCCGCGCCGCACGCGTTGAGCACCGTACCGAGGTCGGCGATGCGATCGCGGACTTCCTGAGTGACCGCGAGCCGCGCTTGATTGACTTCTGGGTGGATCCAACGGAGAACGTGTACCCCATCGTTCCCCCCGGAGCCTCGCTCGCGGAGATGGTCATTGAACCACCCCGCGTTCAGGTGGAAGAAGAAGCGCTGGACGACCTGTGGGCGGTTTGAGTGGGTGCTAGAGACTAGGGGCTGAGTGCTGGGGAAGGGGCTGGGTGTGGGGGACTGGGTGCCGGGGTTCGGTTGTTCCCCAGCGCCTAGCCCCCAGCACTTAGTCCCAAGCTTTTCGGCAGGAGCTGACCATGCAATGGCTAATTACGCTGGAAACCGAGCAAGATTTGATCCTCACCTGCCGGCTGATGAACATTTTTCGCCGCAAGGGGCTGAGGATCGTGACCTTGGCCATGGTGGCTCGGCCCGACCACTTCTCCATGATGGCGGTCTTGGAGTCGCCGGAGGTGGACGTTGAACACATCTTCAACTTCTTGCGCCGGACGGAAGGCGTCCAGCGCGTTACCTACTACCGCCACGAGACCTCTCGGGACGCCGCCTTCATCTTCATCGATGCCGATTCTGATGCCTCTCGTGTGACGGACATCCTCAACACGTTTCCCCTGTCCAAGCTGATTTTTGCCAGTCATGGCAAATATCTGCTGGAGGTTCCCGCCGCCAGCCGGGGAAGAATCGCGGCGCCGGCTTACGGCATCCCGGAGATCCTTCCTTTCGCTTGCGTCAGGACGACTCACAATGTGCCGCGCCCGCAGCTCGTCACTGCGCAGGCTTAGTCCGGGTTTCTCACAACGCTGGAATGGTTTGGGGGGCACCCGGTCATCCTGAGCGGGTTCGCTGTCATCCTGAGTGAGGTCACTGTCATCCTGAGCGAAGCGAAGGATCTGCATGGGTTTTCAGCGTATAAAACAAATACAGATCCTTCGTCCCGAAAGAACCGGGACTCAGGATGACAGGTCGGAGGCATTCCCGGCCCCGGAGTGCTACACTCCTGCGCATGAAGGATTACTACGTCTACATCATGGCCAGCCGCTCGCGCACGCTTTACACGGGCGTGACAAACAACCTGGAGCGTCGGGTTTCCCAGCACAAACTGAAGCTCCTCCCTGGGTTCACCGCGCTTTATCGCATCGACCGACTGGTTTACTTCGAGCACCATGGGGACATTCGGGAGGCCATCCGGCGGGAAAAGCAGATTAAAGGATGGACACGGGCGAAGAAACTCGCCCTTATCAAGCCTATGAATCCCGGCTGGTGCGATTTGAGCGAGGATTGGTTTGGAAAGACCAATGCAGATCCTTCGTCCCGAAAGAACCGGGGCTCAGGATGACAGTGTCGGCGATGGTGTATGAAAATGACTTGCGCGTCGAGTTTCTGCAGAGCCCTTCGCGTGTCATCCTGAGCAATGACAGCCTTTTGATTGCCGATGTTGACTAGAAACTCGATGAGGAGACCCAATCACCCACACTGTCATCCTGAGCGCAGCGAAGGATCTGCACGGGTTTTCAGCAATACAAATGCAGATCCTTCGTCCCCAAAGAACCGGGACTCAGGATGACAGCATCGGAGCATTTCCGTGAAAACTCCAATGCAGGATCCTTCGCTGCGCTCAGGATGACAGGGTGGGGAATCGGGGCCGAGGAAATAAGCAGGCTGCCGAAACGCCTGCTTCGTATATAATTCTGTTTTCCAAATTCAAGACTTAACAGGAGAGTGGAGAGCTATGGCTAAAGTCTACTATGAGCAAGATGGTGACCTGAAGAATCTCGCCGGAAAAACCGTGGCCATCCTCGGATACGGCAGTCAGGGACACGCGCATGCGCAGAATCTGCGCGACAGCGGGGTAAAGGTGATCGTGGGCGAGATCCCGGGTTCGTCGGCCTACAACAAGGCGAAAGAAGCCGGCTTCGAGGTCTTTGACGCGGCAGAAGCCTCCCGGCGCGCTGACTTGATCGTCGTGCTCATCCCCGATCCGGTGCAGGCGCAGTTATATAAGGAGGCCATCGCCCCTCACCTCCGTCCGGGGAAGACGCTGGTGTTTGCCCACGGGTTCAACATTCACTACAAGTTTATCGTTCCTCCCCCCACCGTGGATGTCATCATGATAGCGCCAAAGTGCCCTGGGCATCGGCTGCGCGAGCTGTTCACGGAAGGCGTCGGCGTGCCGTCACTCCTGGCGATTGAACAGGACGCTTCCGGCCAGGCCGAGAAAACAGGGCTCGCTTACGCCAAAGGCATCGGTTCGCTGAAGGCGGGGGTGATTCGCACCACTTTCAAGGAGGAGACGGAGACGGACCTCTTCGGCGAGCAGGTGGTGCTTTGTGGCGGCGTCTCGGCGCTCATCACCAACGCCTTCGAAACGCTGGTGGAAGCCGGTTATCAACCCGAGATTGCTTACTTCGAGTGCCTGCACGAGCTGAAGCTGATTGTGGACCTTATCTACCAAGGTGGCATCAAGTACATGCGCTATTCGGTGAGCGACACCGCCGAATATGGAGACTACACCCGCGGTCCCCAGGTGATCGACGCCCACACGCGGGAAATCATGAAGAAGGTCCTGGCGGGGGTTCAAGATGGCTCCTTCGCGAAAGAATGGATGAATGAAAACGTCAAAGGCCGCAAGCGATTCCTGGAGATGCGGGCCAAGGCGTCCGAACACCTCATCGAGAAAGTGGGAAGTGAACTGCGCAAGATGATGCCCTGGATCCAAAGCACCAAGAAAGAAGTCACGGCGGAACAGGCCCAGGCGCGCGGCTGAACAGGGTGCGGAGAAACTTGACACACTGTCATCCTGAGCGTTGACAGCCCTTTGGCTGCCCATGATGGGCAGAAACTCGATGAGGAGAACCCATCACTCAAACCTGTCATCCTGAGCAGCAGCGAAGGATCTGCATGGGTTTTCAGTAACCAAGACAAATGCAGATCCTTCGTCCCGAAAGAACCGGGACTCAGGATGACAGCGCTGGGCTCAGGATGACAGCGTCGGAGCGAGCCTCTACCGCGCCCCCGGCACTCGAATGAGCGGCTGTTCATGATCCCTACCACGGACCGTCCGCGGAACGTTGCCTTCTGCGGTCGCGTTCGTACCGTGTCGAAACCGATTTGGGACGAGGTCCACGATGAAAACCCCACACAACAAGAGTGTCCGCAACACGGGCGATTTTGAAGGCCGGGTAAGAAAGCTGGCGATCATCGGCTGCGGGAAACTGGGGGAGGGCCTGCTTTCCAGCATGCTGGGTTCGCAGCTCATCTCCGTCGACCGCATTGAGGCCACCGTTGAGGACCAGCCGAGCGCCGATGTCCTGGCCAAGAAATATGGCGTCAAAGCCCACACCAACAATGTCCAGGCGGTGAAGGGCGCCGATTTGGTATTGATAGCGCTAAAGCCCCAGCAGGTGGCGGGCGTCCTGCGCGAGATCAAGCAGGCGCTGGGGAAGGACGCCGTGATCATCTCCGCCGCCGCTTCCGTCACTACGGCGCTCATCGAACGCGAGCTCGGCCGCCCGGTGCGCGTGGTGCGGGCCATGCCCAATACACCTTGCCTGATCCGCCAAGGGATGACGGCGCTGGCCCCGGGCACCCATGCCACGCCCGGAGACATGGCGCTGGCGCAGGAGATTTTCAGCTCCATGGGCCGCACGGCGGTCGTGATCGAGAAGTACATGGACGCCATTACGGGCCTTTCCGCCTCGGGTCCAGCCTATGTTTACGTGATTATCGAGTCGCTGGCGGAGGGAGGCGTGAAAATGGGTCTGCCGCGCGAGCTTTCCACGGAACTGTCGGCACAGACCCTGCTGGGGGCAGCGGCCATGGTTCTGCACACTGGCGAACATCCGGCCAAGCTGAAAGACGTGGTCACCACCCCGGCAGGATGCACGATCGATGGTTTGCTGGAACTCGAGGAAGGCGGCCTGCGCGTCACGCTGATCAAAGCGGTGGTCCGCGCTGCCCAACGCGCCAGGGAACTTGTGCAGAGCCACAACAGTTAGTGGGTTCCCAAGTAGGGCAGCGCGGACCCACAGCACAAGTCCGGGCCACACCTCTACCATCGCTGGCACTGTCATCCTGAGTCCCGGTTCTTTCGGGACAAAGGATCTGCATTGGTCTTTGTTTCTGGAAACCCATGCAGATCCTTCGCCGCTGCTCAGGATGACAGTTTGGGTGATGGGTTCTCCTCATCGAGTTTCTGCTTATCACGGGCGGCGGTATCAGGCGGTTTTCAGGCCGACGGCTCGCGCCAGCTTCTTCTGCCGGTCGTCGAACGTCCAGAAGCGTTCGGCCTTCAATTCGAGCGCAGTGGCGACGTGCAAGCTATCGAGAGTCCGCAGACCCAGCTTGGCTCCGTAACGGCGGGCCAGTTGGGCGCAAACGTCGAAGGCTGATTCCGGCAGCGCAACTTTCAGCCACAAACCGCTATCGCGGTGTTGCTGAAACCGCTCGTGTGAGTGATCGGCTTCGGTTCGGGACGCCGTCCCCCTGAAGACCTGCTGTTCAACGGCGTGGGTCCATTCCGCTACTTGAAAGGGCGTCAGCCAAACGACGGGACTGGCAGCCATTCGACGCTCGGCCTCTGGAGAGTGCATGTCTGGGATGTAGAGAGAAACGAAAAAGCCGGTGTCGGCGTAGGTGTTCAATAGCGTGATTTCTCCCGCTCCTCGATCAGCAAGTCCGCTCCCGGAAGGATGCGGTCCCCAAAAATCTCCCGGCGCATGGCGGCGAAATCGGGGTACACGCGGGGCTTTGCAGGCGTGGCAACTGGAACAATGCGGGCGATAACCGTGTCGCGCTCCCGCAGTTCCACGGTCTTGCCGGCGCGCAGCCAAGCCTTCAGCCGCCGCGTGTCACGTAGTTGGCGAATGTTTACGTTAGGCATGACCCATCGTGACACATTTTGTGTCACATTGTCAATCGGACTTTTGCTATGAGTGGGCCACGGTCAGTTGGCGCAGGCAAATATGAACAGAACGGCACAGCGCGGAGAGGACGAAGAAACGCGGACCTACAGAACAGGTCCGCGCTACGCGCGCCCGTGTATTATCGCCGCCGCTTACTTCTCGTCTTTCGAGAGTCCAGCCATTTCTTCAGAGATTGCGGGCTCTCTCCCGATCGCTGCCCCGCCAACAGGCCCGCAACAGTCAGATCCTCGTCCAGATCGGGCCAGTGGATGTAGGCGCCGTCTGCGAAGATTTCGAAATGATTGCGCTCTTGCGGTGTCCCATGCCAAAGGCGGGGGAACCAAGCCAGCGGCACCACAATGGTCCGCCCATCCACCAGATCAACCGTCAACCCCTCTTCGCTCACCTTTAACGATTTACCCCGTGGCTCCTGGACCTCAACGGCCAAAGAACTCATATCAACTCCTCACGAGTCGCTCGCGATGCTCATCAACGAGCTTCAGAATTACATTCAGTTCTGCCCGGCTGAAGCCCCCGGCACGTTCAAGCGCCATGGGTTCTAGCCAGAATTTCGCCACCTTGTTTTCGCGTCGCACGTGTATGTGCGGCGGTTCGCTCCTATCCAAGGAAACGAAGAAAAACCGATACGAACGCGTTCTGAGAACAGTCGGCATCGGTCTCTAATTCTATCCCCATGGCTATGATTTGCGCGTGCAAAAGCTGGCAGATTCCCTAGATTGGTCGTCCAGGAGGGATAGCGCGTCGTTGCGGAAGGGATTGACGACGAGGAGGCCATCGAGGTCCAACGAAGACCAGAGCGATCATGGACCTCCTCACGGGGCATATATCGGCCGTTGGTCTTCAAGAAGGGCTTGCGCGCCAGGGCCCGGCGCATCGCAGCCTGATAGGCGTCCTCTTCCGACATACATTCTTTCAAGATGGCTGCCAGAAGACGTGAGACACTAGTGTCTCTCCGCGCAGCTTCAATCCCTGCCCAGCGCGCGACACTCTCCTCCAGGGTAATCGTGATGTTTCGCAGCCGAGTTTTCGTGGCACGAATTTGGTGTAACAAAGATTCTGTGCCAATCCGCCACGACGGCGGATGACGCCCGGTGGCGCAGGTGAGTGCTCCTTAGTGGCGAGCTTGTAAAACCCTCCGATGCTGTCATCCTGAGTCCCGGTTCTTTCGGGACGAAGGATCTGCATTTGTCTTTGTTTCTGGAAACCCATGCAGATCCTTCGTCGCTGCTCAGGATGACAGTTTGGGTGATGGGTTCTCCTCATCGAGTTTCTGCTTATCACGGGCAGCCGAAGGGCTGTTAATGATCAGGAAGACAGCGAGGCAGGCGCCAAACAGCGCTACAGCGGAATGCGCAGGAGCTTATGGCGCAGTGGACGGTATCGATGCCGGAGTCAACGCTAGGCGGAGGCCAGCAGTTTCTGAAAGGCCGGCAGAACCGCGAAGGGGGTTCGGACACTTGCGATGCTCTCGCCGAGCTGGCGGATCTTGTCCGGCTGCAGGTGCCCGAGCAGCGTGCCGGCCTTAGCCAGATAATCGATCCGCTCGGGCACGAGGCCCATGACCCGGGCCGCGGTTGAATCGACGGCTACGGGATCCGGGCCCAGGATGAGCACTCCACTGGCCTTGGCAGTTCCCTGGATGGGCCCATTGCCCTCCATCCCCACGATGCCGTCTACGATGGCAAAGTCCGGCCGCACCGTGCTGTTGATGTCGAGGATGGAACGGGTGATGCCGGCCCAATGGAGAATGTTCTTGGGCCAACCGTAGCAGCATCCCGGGACAATGCCGAACATGTTTTTGAGTGAAAGGGTCGCGCCCACCCAGTGATGGGTTTTGAGCTTGGGCAGAGAGACCAGGAAGTCCGCCTCCAGAACCGTCTGGGGGAGATAGAGCTCTTTCAGGCGCGAGGCGCGGGTAGCGAGAGGGACGCGGTGGACTTCATCCAGGTTCAGGTCCACAAAGAGACCGGGCAGCGGGCCCAGGTGCTCGCGCAGGCGGAGGGTTTCGACGATGGCCTCGGTGTCGCGCTCGTGGCCAGGCCCTTCGGCCACCTGCACGGACGCTGCCCCCAGGCGCAGGAAGCTTTCGCGCGCGGCGGCAATCACGGCAGGATGGGTGTTGATGACGCCGTCGGGGTCCGGTTCCACGAAGTTGGGTTTCAGCACTACTTTCTTACCCCACAGGTGCAGGTCGAACTCCCGCAGGGAGTTAAAGATCAGTGTGCCCAGGTCCAGCTCGTAGCTCGCGGCCCGCACGATAGCCACCGCAGAGGGTGGTCGCGCAAAGGAAGGCTCCAGGGTGGACTTGGCGAGGCTCATGAAGTCGCCTTATCTCGGCCGGTCTGGCCGGCACGATTCCCTTCCCCGCTCCCCGCGAGCGCGACCCAGGCGAATGTGAGCACGCTCTCGAAGAAACGGTTCCGCAAGTAAAGGTCGCCAAAGTTCGGAACAAGCGGCCCGATCGGCCGCCCGTAAGCTCGCAAACAGCGGCGCGCCAAGGCCAGCGATGCAGCGCCGCGAATGCCTGGGCAGGCACGCGCGAGCCAGTCCAGGCTCATTTGGTTTTCGGCGCGCTGAGAATGAGGAAGCAGCGCCAGCAGCGCCCAGGCCGTGGGGCCGACGCGGGGCATGCCGGCCACTCCGTAAACCTGCGGATTGCCGCTGTTCCACCCGCCCCCCGGACACATGCGGTCATACAGCATCCGCTCGCCCAGTTGCACCCGTTGCGCGGCGCGGGGAGGAAGCAGTTCCGCGGGCAGGCTACGAAGAAACAGCAGGGCATAGGCCGTGGGTTCCACCCAACTGGCCGTGCCGGGGGTCCAACTCCAGCCGTGCAGCGAGTTGTCCTGGCGGACGACCGTGCCCCGCGCCAGCAGCCGGCGCAGCCGCCACCCGAGGTGGCGGTCAGCCGGCCAGGCCGCCAGCAGCCAGTCGCGGCCGCGCACGACGGCGTCCGCGGCTGCGCCCTCGCGATGCAGAGCCAGCGCTGCCAGTGAAGTAGCCCAGCAACCCTGGCGCTGCCCCGGAAAGGCAGGCCAGCCCCCGTCCGGCATTTGCGCGCCCAGGAGCCAGACGCGGGCGCGGACGCAGGCCTCCGCCGGCGAGGGGTCGGCGGCCCGGGCAAGGAGCGCGAGCGACGCCCACGCGGTGGCTTCCACGCTGCTGGGAGCCGCGGGGTGGTAGCCCCATCCGCCATCGGAATTCTGACTGCTAAGAAGGAAATGCCGGCTGGAGGTGTCGGAAAACCGGCCGGAAGTCACCGCTTCTGGACTGTCATCACGGCCCCCGTTCTCCTGGAGCAACATACCAATAATCGTTCCGTCGAACCCTACATGACGATGTTCGGAACCGTCGGTGACACGGCGCTGGCCGGGGGCGAAGTTTCCTCCGAGGGAATCTTGAGGTCGTGAATCAAGCGATGCAGATAGCCGCGGGCCAGCCCCAGGACGCGCGCCGCTTCCGCCTTGTTGCCGTTGCATCTCTGCAGCGTCCGGATCACCAGGCGGCGCTTGAAATCACGCAATTCCTCGTCATAGGAGCGCGCCTCCGGCGACGCTTCGAAGCCCCCACGCAACTTGGCGGGCAGGTGCCAGATCTCGATCCCGGACCCCTCCGCCAGTACCACGGCGCGCCGGATCACGTTCTCCAGTTCCCGGACGTTGCCCGGCCAGGCATACTCGTCGATGGCTTCGATAGCCAGACGCGAGAAGCGGTTAACCCGCTTGCCGAATTCCTGGCTGATCTGTTGCAGCAGATGGTGGGCGAGCACGATGATGCCGCCCTCGCGCTCGCGCAGGGGAGGCAGATGTAATTGAATGACATTCAGGCGGTAGTAAAGATCCTCGCGGAATTCGCCCCGCCCGACCATCTCCTCCAGGTTGCAATGCGTCGCACAGATCATACGGACGTTCACGGTCAAGGGGGTATTACTGCCCAAGCGCTCAAAGCTATGGTCGTGGAGCACGCGCAGCAACTTGGCTTGCAGCCCCACGGGCAAATCGCCGACCTCGTCGAGGAAAAGGGTTCCGCTGTCGGCCGCCTCGAAACGGCCACGGCGCAGCGTCAGGGCTCCTGTAAAAGCACCCTTCTCATGGCCGAAGAGCTCATCTTCGACCAGGTGCTCCGGCAGATTCGCACACGAAAAGGCCACAAACGGCCCCGCGCTGCGCGGACTCAAACGGTGCATGGCGCGGCCCAGCATGCTCTTCCCCGTGCCGGTTTCACCCGTAATCAGCACATTGACGTCGCAGGGCGCCACCTTCCGCGCCAGGGCGAAGACTTCCTGCATGCTTTCGCAGGAGCCGACCAGTCCGTCCAGCGTGGCGGCGGGAGCTTCCTGCGTGCGGAGATGATGGAGCTGCATCTCCACCTGATGTAAACGGTGGGCGCGGCACAGCACCAGGCGAAGTTCCAGGATGTTCGGCGGTTCAGCCAGGACATCGTAAGCGCCCGCCTCGATCAGCCGCCGGGTCAAAACGGCGTCGTCCTGTCCCAGCAGAACGATAAGGGGCGGGGGAAAATCCGTCCGCCGGAACTTCTCCAAATCTTCCTGTGCAGAGCCTAGCTCCGCCCCGGCGGGGAGGGCTCGCAAGTCCAGCAAGACGCAATCACACTCCTTCTTCCATCTTCCCAAGGCGTCGGTGTTGAAAGTCTTGTCCAGGTTGACCGCAAAGCCCTCGCCCAAAGCCCGGCCGACGACTTCGCAGAAATCCTGGTCGAGAGTGTGAAAGCAAACGCGGATTGACTCTTTTTCCATCATAGGAATCTCAGCGAGAGACTTGGTGCCGTGTGACCTCGAATTCCGCGCCTCCCAGACCAGCGCGCCCCAGCTTCATCTCACTGCAAAATGACCATCTCGGACGTGCTCGTAATCGTCCATGTCGATTTCGGCAGAAAAGGGAAAAGGAACTTATAGGGATAACTCACCTGCACCTGGACCAAGCATCCGGGACTATTCGCGCCCAGGCCGGTGTTGCAGGCCGTGGCGGCGCCCGTCGGGGCCGTGCCCGGCCAGGTCGCGGTCACGGTCAGGGAACTGCCGGTAATTCCCGGCGGGGTCAGTCCCTGCACGTAACTTATAACGTTAGCCGCCGAAGCATTGCAACTAAAAGTGGTCGTGGAACCACAGGTGGTGCTCCCCCAAGTCGAACCGCGCACAATCGCATAGCGTGTGCCCTCGCGCGCCGCCTCGGAGAGGAAATGATCCGTATAGAGAAAGCGCGAGAAATCCATGATGCCATACATGAACGTCAGGGCCACGATGACGACGAGGGCAAACTCCACCAGCGCGCTGCCCTCCTCGCGAAGGACAGCGCGATAACGCCTTTTGGCCAAGCCCCAGCGCGGCTGCCGCATTCCCTCGCTCCTGCTGCCTGCCCGCATCTCCCAATGGTCGGTCAACTCAGAACTCGCTCCTCTGGCAACCGTGCACGTTCTCTTGCCTGGCTCCGGCGGCACGCTGCCGGCTACCGCTCGGTCATTGACCGGCGCGCAGTTGCGCGGTCCCGGTCAGTACAATGCTCGAGGGAATACCCGGCCAGGGGAACAACGTCTTGTAAGTGGCGGTAGTGGTCACCTGCACGTAATTTACCACGTTGATCCCGCAAGAGGGCTGCGTCGCACACAATGGAACACCATTTGACCCGTCCGAGCATTCGCACCCGTAAGTGGCCGTGGCGGTCACGCCAGGCACATCCGGCGCGTCGCCCAGGGCCGCGTTCTGCATCCCGGTCGTGTCGGTGGGGTTATGTGTACCGTAAAGGGCGCCGGTGTGGGCGGCGCCCGAAACCTCAATATTGAAGTAATAGGCGCGACCAAAGTCGATCACCCCCAGGAGCAGCAGGGACAAGAGGGGAAGGGCCAAAGCAAGTTCAAGCAGGCTCGCTCCCCGCTCCTGCGACAGCAGGGCTATCAGCGCAATCCAACGGCGGCGCATTCGGGATAGCACTTGGGATGGGACAGGCGATCTGAAATTCATGATCATTCCGACAGCACGGGCGCGGTATTCTTGATCGGATTGCCGTTGGCCAGTTCCGCATAATTATTGTAAAACTTCGTGCCAACACGAGCGCCATTAATATTAATCTGAAGACCCAGGGTAACGCTTTTGGCCACCACATCGTTGTAATTGACCTGGAGATCGAGCGCGTAGGTGATATTGGCATCGGGAAAATAGGAGGTCCCCGTGAGCTTGGTATTCCAACTGGCGGAGCCCACCACAACGGAGGTAGCGGAATCGCCCGGGTCTTGGTAAAACAGAATCCCCTGCCAAGCGCTGCCACAACTGGCGCAGTTCGTGCTGTTAGGCGCGGTCAGCGTTACGGCGCCGGCCGTTACGGAGGAAAACAAAAAGTTAACCCCGCCATTGGGTCCGTAATTGTAGAAGCCCACGCCATTTGCCGCGACGGTTGTCCCGGCATCGATGCTCAGCCCGCCATTGGAGCCGCTTGTGGACGTCAGGGTATAGATCCCGGGGTTCATGGTCACGTTGGCGCCAGGGGCAATCGAGATCCCGCCACAGTACGTCCCGGGATACAGAGTAGCCGTCGAGTTAATGGTGAGGAGCCCTCCACCATGACCGGTGTAAGGGCTCTTGGTGGAAGTTCCACAGGAGGCCGGACTGGGCGCCTCCGCGCTCAGGTCCGGCTGCAAATAGGCTAGAGGGTCGGCCGGGATGGGGGTCCTGATGCCCGTCTTGGCGGTCGCGCCGCCGCCGATGGGGAAACACAAAAAGCAGCTATTCCCTCCCACGATGCCGAAATAGGGTACGTCGTAAAAACCCAAGAAGCCGCTGAAAGCATTCGAACTCGAGGACTCATCCACCCAACCGCAGCCCGACTCAAAGCTAAGACTGAAGGCAAGCGTGATGTCGGCGCCCGATGTGCCCAGCGTAAAGAGGCAACTGGTGCCGCCGGGCAGAGTGGCCTCGGCGCGGGCACTCACCGTCGGCGCAGTGATGCCGAACATTCTGGAGAAATAGGCTGACTCCCTTTGCGAGACAACCACTTCCACGTAATGGTTGTCGCCGTTATGCGGGTCGGTCGAACCCAGGGAGCAGGGCGGATTGTTTACGGTGACGGTTGTGTTGCCGGCGGTGGGGGGAATGGGGGCACAATTCGTAGCTAGGGCGCTTCCGGTGAACCCGTTTTCCGTCAACGCGTCCTGGGCGGCCGTGGTCAGCGTACTACAGTTGCTCGAGGAGCAGTAAGTGAGCTCCTGGGCTCCAGCCAACGCCGCAGCGTCGGCCGCCATCTGCAGCCGCCGCTTCATGAGACGAAGGTACCCGAGATCAATGCCGAGAGCCAGAAAACTCAGGAGGACGACCATGCCGAGTGCAACTATCACCAAAGCCTGGCCTGCGTCGGTCCTGCGTTTGTACATACTCTGACTTCTTCACACTCCGGGGCCATAACGTAGCCCCGTGAAGTCTAAAGCAGGGAATGGCCCATAGCAAGTAAGATTATCCTTAATAAAGGCTAATAAGAAGCATGGTCTGACACTTTGTCGCACTACATTCATGAAGGGTAATTAGAAGAATAGTCTGACACTTTGTCGCATTACAGTCCGCGACGTGTCACCCATAAGCTCCTGGCACGAGGAGGGCCATAAGTGTGACGATCCTCGCTGGCGCCCGCGTCGCAGGGATGTAATTTGCACCGCCCAGCCTTGCCAGGACCTTACCTGTTCCCCTTAACTCCCTGGCAGGATGGCAGGAACGCCCACCAGGATTTCCACAGCCACCGGCTTCCCACCCTCGCGGGCGGGGCTGAACTTCCAGCGCGCAAAGGCGGCCCGCGCCGCAGCATTGATGGTAGGCTCCAGCCCCTGCAGGATCTCCAACTTCTCCACGGACCCATCTTCCCGGATAACCCCATGCAAAATGATCATCGTGCCTGCGGGATCCTGGCCGACGGTTGGGCGGTGAAAGTCAAACTGGTCAATAGCCACCGGGGGCGCTACAGGCGGCTGCATATGAACCTCGACCACCCGCGCCGCTTCCGTCGGCTTAGGCGGATTCCCAAGCGCACAGTACTGCAGAATCCAGTTCCTCCCAGGCATGGTGAGATAGACGGTATAAATCTTGCCGCCGTGCAGCACGCCATAGACGCGCAGTCCGCCACCGCCCCCCGGGCCGCTGCTCACGATGATGCTAGGCGCGCGGGGTTTCAGATGGGCGGTATTCACCGGATAGACCAATGATTCAGGCGCCAGGGGAGGAAGAGTTCCCGCTGCAATGCCGGGCTCTACCGCTGGACCGGTAACGCTGAGGGGACCGGCCGCGGAGTCGCCGGTTCCTCCACCGCCGGCACGCCCGCTTGCGGCAGCCACACCCTTATCGCCGCCGAGCCCTGGTCCCTCTTCCCCGACGCCAACCGAAGCGCCCTCGACGCCCTTCTGCGAACCGGACTCAGCGCCTTTCGGTAACTCCTGCTCGGGTCCAACCGGACCAATCGAGAACGCTCCAGCCCGGTTTCCGGGAGGTAAAGACGTCAAGTCTTTGAGCGCAATCGGATCGACGCTCAGGGTCGTCAACTGGTTGATGCCAGGACGTTTATCGGCGTTAGGGACGGCGGAGGCATCGGGCATAGTGGACGGCGCCGGCGCGGCCTCGCGAATCTGCTGCCGGCGGGACTGCTCAGCCCCCGCCACCGCATCCGCCGTCGGACCTGGCAGCACCTGGAGTTGCGGCGACGGGAGGGGAGGAAGCCTCGACGCCAGGTCCAGCATGGCGGGGCGCGGAGCCGGCTTCACCGGCGGGGTGGGCGGGGGCACCTTCGGCTTTTCCACCAGGGGAGGCGCCGCCCGGGGAAGTGGAGGAAGCGCCGGTGGGGCAGGCGCCACCGCGAGGCTTCCCAGGATCAAATCCGGAACGCGCAAATCCCCAGGAGCCTTCAGCTCCGGAGGGGAGGCCGCATTCTGAATCGTCAGGCGGGAATTGTCAGGGTGAGGGGGATTGGAGATGATCGTAATGCGCGGGTCGAAGCGCGTCGAGCCCAGCCGCGGCGTTTTTACTTTCTTCGCTCCCCGTCCCGGAGCACCGAGCGACGGAAGGTAGGCTGGCAGCTTTAGCGCACGAAACTTATACACAATCGATGGAGCATGCCTTACCGCCAGAGGCGGCCCCGCGAACCTGTACGACAACATCGGAAGCGGCACACTGTACAGAAAGAATCCGACCGAGAAGTGAAGCAGAAAAGAGGTCAGCAGAGCAGGCGTCGAAGGGCGATTCCCGGGCCAGGGGGCGCTTTCACCCAATTGCAGCGGGCGGGCAGGTGGATGGACTTGCCAAAGCGCCGACCAAGCCTCGGCGAGTGAGTAGCCATTCCCCTCCGAGAGCAGCCGGAACTGCGGCGCCGCCTCGATAGTAATCTTGACGCCGTGACGATCGGCGGCGGTTCTAATTTCGAGCGGACTTGCAGCCTTGTCGCCCTCAGGCATTTCGGAGTTTGCCATTATCCCATCGCACCCCGACCCGACTCGCGACAGTTTTATTTCTTGCCCAGGAGAAGAACCATACCTGCTGACAGCCGGAGGTTACAGTCGCCGAGCGCATGAGGCCTGAAAAGCGAACTGCGCGCTTACCCGCCGCCTTTGTAGCATACATTGTGCCATGTAGGTAGTGGTACAGTTTGAACTTTCTGGCGCCCACGTTGTCATTCCGAGTGCCCAACCTGTCATTCCGAGCGCAGCGAGGAATCTCGCTCTGCCGCTTACGGTAAACTACGCGAGGAATCTCGCGTTTGGCCGTTGTGGAACCTCGGAAGCATGCTTGTGAATTCCAAGCCTGAGTTCGCAGCTTGACCGAGCGCCTCGTTCGATGCCCCCACAGAACCGGGCATCGGCCCTCACCGTATGAAGACGTATTACGTCTACATCATGGCCAGCAAGTCTCGCACCCTCAATACGGGCGTGACAAACAACCTGGAACGAAGGGTGCTGCAACACCGGAGCAAGCTGCAAGAGGGATTCACGGCGCGCTACAACATTAACCGGCTCGTGCACTTCGAAGTGTTTGGCGATATCAGGCTGGCGATCGGTCAGGAGAAGCAGATCAAAGCCTGGGGCCGAATGAAGAGAATCGCCTTGATCGAGTCGGGGAATCGTGACTGGAAGGACCTGAGCGACGGTTGGTATGGCAAGTAAGCGAGGCGGGCCTGTCATTCCGAGTGAAGCGAGGAATCTCGCCCTGCCGCTCAGGGTAAACTATGAGAGGGATCTGGCCCTGAGCGAAACGGCAGCCTGTCCTGGGCAACGGGAAGGAAATCTCGCCCTGTGCATTATGGAAGTAACTCCCACCCGAGCCTTTGCCCTCAGCCCCAGACACAGAGCGAGATTCCTCGCTACGCTCGGAATGACAGCCAGGAGATTCGGTGGCTGTTCCGATGACCCGAACCGATTACTGGGTTGCCATCTTCCCGAAATTACGGATTGACCGCGCCCGAGGCGATCCTCACCTCGAAGCAGCGCGGAGGTGGGCGCAGTTTGCCTTATCTCCGCGACCTCTGTGCGAAATTCTTCCCCTCCCTTTGCGCACTTAAGAACGTTTCACACAGAGTGCACGGAGTGTTTTATCCGCTGCGGGCTCGCTGTGTTCTTGAATCTTAAATCTGCCATCGGCAATTCCCCAGCCCCGAGCCCCTTCTGTTCTTGAATCTCGAATCTGCAATCTTCAATTTCCGCCCCCTCAGTGCTGCCGGCTTGCTGTGTTCTTGAATTTTGAATTTGCCATGGGCAATTCCCCAGCCCCGAGCCCCCAGCCCTAACGCCTCGTGTTCTTGAATCTCGAATCTGCCATCGTCGATTCCACCACCGCAGTTCCTAGTCGGCCCCTCCGGAAAGCCCAGATGATAAGGCGACCGTCTGCGCCAGCCGCGGACGGCGGACGGGAAAGAAAAATGCGAAGACAGGCGAACAAATGGCGAACATGATATACTGAAGCTAAGGAGACCGCTATGAAGGTAAACAACATTAACGGCACCAGTGACAAGGTCTGCAAATGCGGCAGCTGGCTCGATCATTGGAAGAAATTCGGCGGAGGATCAGTTCCCACATACTGCCCCGTAATCAATTGCTATGAAAAGGAATTAGTGGGCGCACACGTCCAGAAGGACAGCTCCACTGACAAGAGTTGGTACATCGTGCCGCTTTGCAAGACGCACAATGGGGAGACCGGCAAGTCTCTAGAAATCGGTGCGTACACTACGCTCGTATCTGCCAACGTGAGCCAGACTTGTGGTAAGTAGAAGTGTGTGCCGGCCGGGCTCGACGCGGTGTCGCTGCTCCGCGTCTCCGCCGTGCCGCCACCCGTGAGCGCGATAAAGGGCATTATGTTGGACTTGCCCTTGGGTTTGACTGCACGAAGGGACCACCGACGGCGATGGACCCGTCCAGTCCCAGAGTGTACGTATATGTAGGCCCCCGACCGGAAGGTCCACAGGGAGAGGCAAAACTCAGAGAGCAGCCGCAAATGCGGCCTCTGCAGTATATTGCTCTGTCACGGGGCCGAAAAGGCTCGGACCACAAAAGCGGAGGTCCGTGCTACCCGCTTTCGCAAACCCTTAGAGGCCTTTGGGAGAACCGGTAAACCATGCACCCCTACGGGACAGACTCGAGTGAGCGAAGGAACATCCCGTTTGTCCTTGCCCTGGTTGGTATAGGAGCAGCATGGGGTCTTGATCTCCTCCTTGGTTGGGCAAAGTTAACAATCCCTTGGTGGGTCGACGCACCATCAGCGTTGGGATTCTATGGCATTTGCTACGAGGTCTTCGATAAATGGGTCTGGCGTCTGCCGATCCTGCATCGGTTGGGCATCGTCAAGGTCCCAATCCTCTGCGGTACATGGCGTGGGCACGTGGTGTCTTCCTTCGACCGACATGCTGCAAAGCAGGAGGTAGAAGCGAGGATCTCGCAAAGCTGGACGCGGCTTGCAGTCGCCTTAGCAGGCAAGGACTCCACTTCGCACAGTCTCGTTGCCACGATCCTAACGGAGGCATCAGATGGCTCCGTCCTAGATTACCAATATATCAATGAGCCCCTTCCACATGCCAGGGAGACAATGCAAATTCATTATGGGAGTGCCCGCCTGACCTTTTCCGACATGACGATCCTGAGCGGGGAGTATTATTCTGGCCGTGGGCGGCAAAACATCGGTTCGATCTACTTGGAGAAAGTGGGTTGAACCGCGCCACGGCCCACCCTGCCCACTGATAAGACTAACAATCAGCAGGTGCCTCACACGGGTGGCGCACACGTTCTGCACTATTGAATGTATGCACCATCAGGGGCAACGGTGACCGTATGCAGTCCGTAGGCTCCGCCCCCGAGATTGCTAACCGCGGACGGAGAATCTCCGTATTTTACTCTCTTCGCCAACCCCGCTTCAGAGGGGTCAAATCTTCTTACGACCAACCGTTCCACAGGTTGATTACGGCATCAATAAAAACTGATCCGTCTGCCTTGGGCCAACACACAGGAGAGCCATCAAACAGCAAATAATACTGCTCATTCGCGCAAACAAACTTACTGCGGTCCTTCGTGTCGTAGAGCCACTTCAAGATGTTGAACACCCTCTCTGATTCATCGGACACAAACCCCGCATTGGGGACGTTATAGAGAAGTCCTTCAATGTAATAGGACGGTGCAGTGCCATCTGCGATAACGCCATCGTCAACCAATTTGGTCCGCATATTCTTGAACATTCGAACTGTCGGCTTGAAGCGGTTACTGGTTGCTTGATGCTTCGTCGTGAGGTTCTCGCGGTGTTGATTCGGATAATTGGCGATGAGCTTTCCGGCCGAGTTGATAAAGCCTATGCCCAGGGTATACCTTTCGTCCCACGCGGAATTGAATTTGTGATAGCGGCGGTACTCATAGGCGACCACTACGTCAGCACTTCGGCGAGAGTTATTCGCGTCGATCTTTATTGCCTTCGTGCCGGGCCTGACGGAATTACCAAAGGCGGTCTTGAGCGCTGATTGGACATGATTCTTGAAGTCGTCATAGCGATAGTTGGCAGGGCCGGAAAAATGATTATTGTACGCGTCCAACTGATCCGCAGGCAGAGAGCTAAGGTCCCGAAAAAACGCACCGTCATATCGAATGACGACATCCACATCACTTTCCGCATAGATGTTCGTGTCGTTGCCGTAGGAGCCTTGCAGAAAGACTTTGAAGTTGCGGTCAGCATAGGGGGCGCTCGCGGCTTCCAGAGCGCTCTTCACGGTCGCATAGGTTTGCTTAGATTGCGTGACAGAGCCCTGATGCGACCATGTTTCCAGTTGGTTCGCGGGAATGGCCATCTTACGCGTGGACTCCTTCTTTCGCAGGAAGACCTAGCAATTCTCTGAGCCGAGTTTCGTGCTTTGCGGATGAGTCTCCATCAGCTGTGGTGCATCCGAAACCGGACGCGAATGTGTCCTTGAGGCCATGGGCTTGTTGTTTGTCGCCCTAAAGGTATCCTCGGCCGTTCCTCTTGCCAACATATTGCAACGATTCCGATACCAGTCTTCACCTGAGTGAAAGTATTATCCCCTAAGACCCGAGCGGCGAATGCGGCTAGTGCTTTTGGATTTTCCGCGCTGGTTCCAGCGGTTCATGACGGTAAGAACGCGCTCGCGGTAAAGCTTGTGAATCTCGGCGACCGCATATCCGGGTGCCAAAAGCGCGGCTATCATCGCGCCGCTGCTGGTTTCGAAAATGAGATCAAAACGTTCGCGCATGCCTCGAGGCGCGATCATCACCTCGATCTCGTTCAGAACGCTGAGCGTAAAAATCCCCTGGCGCCGCCACCGTCGAGTGAGAGCACGCGACAAGGGTGGCAGTTATGAGCGACTCCGCTGCTTTGTGCACGCCTTCCATTGACTCTCCCTCTGCTACTAGACCGACAGCGGCATTTAATTGCAATTGGGCACGGAGTTTAGCACCGCATTACTCAGTGATAAAATATGTGTCGTTAAGCCGTGGATCTGGCTTAAATCTGTTTGTAGTAATGACAATCTGACCTTCTTCCCTAGGGAGGGCGTCGAGCCTGTCTAGCGCCCGATTCACTCTGTCGCATTGCTCACGGTTAAGGTAGAAGCGATGCTCATCCAACCACATCCTAGGTTTGTGATAGCTGTCGACAGTAGCCTTTTCGAGTTCACTGATTTCCCATTCGATTGCATCCCGCTTTATTTGAGGCCTCAACATGGGAATAACGTCAACCGTGCGATCATCAGAGACAACAATTGCTAGTCGGCGGTTGTCACTCGAGAGCACATAACGCAGAGCTGAATTGTATCGCGAGCCTCGAGACGGAGTGCATTCAGGTGCCGCTTCTCCGTCCAGTATTACGCCCAGGGCATGACAGAAACCATGCGGATCGACAATTATCGTTCCGTCGATCCAGCCCATGCGCTCCAGCAGCGCTGGCGTCATCAGCACAGGACTAATCCCCATTCCCTGTTGAGCGAGGCGTTCGGATTCAACCTCAGCATCTTCGGCGACGACGATCATGCTGCCGTGACGTTGATGCACGACAGTCTTGAAAAGCGTCCAGAAATGATCACAGTCGTTCATTGATGCGCGTGGGAAGAGACGCTTATAATTGGCAGTAAATTGACCTTGGCTGATTGGCTCCTGTGGCAAGCGTGCTTCACGATAACGGCTATACATTAGCACTTGAGTTCCACATTGCAGCTCCCATTGGTAGTGGTCCAAGAAGTTAATTGTGAAGGCATCTAGGGATCTCCCATCGTGACTATCCTTTAGCTTTCCTAAACCAAAAATGCTTTCGGAGTTTGCAATGAGCGCGACGTCTGAGGTTGCCATCTGGAGAACCTTACGTGCCCATCTCGGCTGCTGAAAGGGAACCGGTACTTTGAAACGCACAAGATATTCGACCGCTTCACTTTCGGGATTGACAAGCACAAGATGACCTGTTCCCCGTGTGCCTTCGTAAAGCAAGGAGGAGATGATGTTGAATCGTTCGAAGAGGTCGTCGTATGAATACCGATCGCCTATGAGAATTGCTGGAATTCGCATGAACCGTGTAGCGGCATCATGCACGATCTCGGCCGCGCTCCGCATAGCCGAAATTACGGATCTGCCAGGCTCTGCACTAAGGAGCTCTTTACTAGCTTCGTCTAAGAGGGTCGCTATCGACGAATGAATTAGGCTCCTATGACCCTGCGGGTAATATGGATCATTATTCGGGGGAACTTCGAGAGGAGGAAATTGCGTGAAGAGCCATTCAGGAGTTTGGATCACGGGCACTACGTAGTAATCGCCAACTGGACGAGCTGATCCGCAGAACGACCGCACGCCATTTTTAATATCGTAGGGTTTCAGTGCGTCGTCCACGGTCGTCGTGACGGAGTCACGCCGAATAGTTTCGGGCAGATCACGCATACTGGGTTCATCGCCGTAGATCATATTCTGCAGACGGTGGCTCTTGACGGTGCTTTCAATCGAGTCCAGTAGGTTTTCGAACAGCGTCAGTTGCCATTTTCCATCTTCAGGTTCAACACAGACGGGATTACGGTTGTCGCTACCGGGCCTTCTGGCCCCTACCAGAAGCACATCAGGCTTCAGAAGGATCCCCAGTTCCTCGAAAACGTGCTCCGTCAGCAACTGAAGGGTCAGCCTGAAGTGCGGTTGGTATCCCCACATAAACAGATTAATGACGTGCGTCCTCATGTATTCTAGCTCCATCAGGGTGACGTCCAATTATCGCGGTAGATGCATGGCCACGATGCATAGTACACCGATTGCTCTCTTAATGCGGCCGAGCAGTTATGCCGAATCTGCACTGCGCCGCGGGTCGAAATAGGGCAAGGACGAAAAGCGGGGAGCGCATCTATAAGGTTGTCGGCTCCGTCAAGCAAAATTCTAGTGTCGGCCCTGGAGGGTTTTCGCCTTTACGGTGGCCAGGTTCCACCACACATCTATTCGATCCCGCTCCGGGGACCATGATGGC